>Ga0156536_1029_pt1 | contig 12125 bp, 12 predicted proteins | sample RifOxyB2_FD_111931 | JGI IMG/M metagenome (GOLD analysis project Ga0156536, IMG submission 111931) | Elusimicrobia bacterium RIFOXYB2_FULL_49_7 | reverse complement strand
GCGCTGAGTCAATATCTGCTTGAGCGGCAATCGGACACGGACCGACAGGACGGCAGTTTCAATTGGAAAAAAGAAGCGCATGACGGGGACACACCGCGCAATGTGGGCCTCCTCCTCTACACGGGTATGGGTCTTTCCATTCTCCCTCTTCTCAATCTCGCCCCTTGGAACGCGGACAAAAGCGCGGATTATATTCTGAATCTTCAGGAAAAGAACGGCGGCTTCTCCAAGGGATTGGGCGTATATAAAGCCTACGATGATCAGCATGTCACTCGCATGACCGAAGCTTATTACGCCGCACTGGGGCTGACCGCACTCGATCTCCCTGTCCAGAATCCGACGGGACTGCAGACCTTCATTGAAAGCTGCCTGCAACCGGACGGCGGTTTCGCCCGTCTTGCTTCCGATACACCGGCGGATATGGAAGCGACCTTCTTTGCGCTGGCCACCTTACAGAACATCGATGCCCCCTTTCCTGCGCCGGCATACCCCATTGAACCGGTCCATCAAACAAATCACATCATCCCCAAAGCCCTATGCCCTCAATTTACAAGCGGAGACCAAGATGAACTTCGATATTTAGCCCGTATCGGAAAACCTCTTTACAATAAACATATCCGACAGGGCGAATGGGCGGTGATAACCGCACTTCGGGAGTGGGTGGCAAAAGCCTGCCTTTTCACCTCCAACTATTCCCATAGCGGCGCCCAGATTATAATCGACGGGTTGGCCACCTGCGGCCCTCAAGGACGCGCCTATACGGCCCTGGCCAATGCCTCAGGTATTGAAACCCGTATGCTCTACATCAAAGGACACGGCTTGGCTGAAAGCAAAATCAATGGCCGCTGGACCATGGTGGATCCCATTTTCAGCGATATCGGCCAAGATGAACACAACGAATTGAAAAGCGCCTGGCAAATCCGACAACACTTTCTCAAAAAGACCGGAAAAGATTGGACTCATTTCGGTGACTTTCGTTATGAAGAATTCGAGCTACAAAAACCGGATGGCACGCTTGTTGAAATCCGGGCAAATACGACCTTTGAGCAACTCGTCAGTAACGGACTCTACACGATTGAAAACGATCCTGCTTAGGGATCCAAAACGTAATCGCCTGATTGGTTTCTTTAATTTAAACGAATAATCCTAACACGGCACTGAATTTGCGATATAATCTTTGACAGACGGTAAATTTCTAAGAAAAGAAGGGTTTTCTTTTGAAAACAGGTCAACAAGGGGAAAAAATGGCACAGATTGGACGATTTTGTCTTATTCTCCTCACGCTTTGCAGCTATCTCTCTGCAACGACCTATCAAGATGATTCCTTGGTGGTAAGAAAATTACTCGATTCCGAAGGACTTTCTGATATTCCGGTGGAACAATGTTTGATGGGTGCAAAAAGCGACCGGATTATCGCCCTCTCGCTGTCTCATCTCAATCTCCATGAAATTCCAATGTCATTGTTTGCTTTGACCGCACTGACCTGGTTGGATCTCAGCGATAACCATATTATGGAACTTCCGGCCGAGTTCTTTAGCCTGACGCAATTAACAACGCTCAATCTATCCTACAATCACCTCACCGCACTTCCTTCAGACATCGCAGCATTGTCAAGCCTTCGGATTTTAAATCTTTCTAATAATAAATTAAAAACCATTCCCTCTGAAATGGAGCAGCTTACTTCCCTAACCGAGCTGCTTCTTAACGACAACAAACTGCGTACGCTTCCCATGGAAATGATGAATCTTTCCTTCTCCGGTTTTGATTCGACCGTCGACAGTCTGGGGCCTTTACGCATTGAGAACAATAAGTTCTGTCAGCCGGACAGCCTTCTTGCGTCTTGGATAGCCTATTTTGCGGAACCCGGTATTAATTGGCGCAACAAACAACATTGCAATAAAACCGATGAAGAGGAGGATAGTTCGGACGTGAATGATGGCAGCAATGATCCGCTTGCGATTATCGATGCTTCCACCGGCGACAAGGAGAGTATTCATGCTGTCCCCAACCCCTTTGCCGGAAAAACCACCCTTTATCTGCCAAAGGGGATGATTTGCTCCGTAGCGATTTTTAACATTCAAGGTCAGCTTATTTTTGAAGTCTCTCATCCATCTCCTTTGCTGGAATTCAACGGTAAAAATCACCCCAGGGGTCTTTACATTCTGAAAGTTATGACCTTAAAAGATATCAGAACCTATAAACTGGTCCTACAATAAGGCAACGCTATCTCTTCTTTTAACAATATCTTATAAATTATTTGATTTTTATATTGACATACTCTGTTACTTGTGTTATATTTATTGTGAAACTTTTCACATTGTGACTAATTTCACAAGAGAAGGAGGTGTAAAAAGTGGTTTCAGACAAGACAGTCGAAAGACTCTTTATCTATCGCTCTCTTCTTGAAAAGATGCAGACGCAAAGCCAATCCAATATTTACTCCCACCAAATCGCGGATCTATCCGGTTCAACAGCTTCGCAGGTTCGACGAGATTTTATGGCACTCGGATACACCGGAAATCCCCGTCACGGCTATCATGTGGACGAACTGCTCAATAGTATCAGCCGCTTTATGGGCCAATCCAATGGTATCAAGATCGTTCTCATCGGCGTAGGCAATCTGGGACGAGCCATTCTAAGCTACTTCTCCACCCTGGCCCCCCACTTCAATACCATCGCCTCATTTGACGCAGATCCTTCCAAAATCCACCGCCTTATCGCCGGAGTACCCTGTTACCCCTTAACGGAAATAAAGGAATTCCTGGCCGGAAATAAAGCCGACATCGCCGCCATCACCGTCCCGGCCTCGGAAGCGCAAGTGGTCGCTGAAACGGCTTGCGACGCAGGCATCCGATCTTTCGTTAATTTTGCACCGGTCCGATTACGTCTACCAATGCAGGTGCATGTCGAGTATATGGACATACGCCTTTCCTTTCAAAAAGCGGCTTTTTTTTCCGGTTCCAATCATCTCGATAAAAAACAGGAGACACCCTTATGAGCAGCATGATTTTCGATACCTCGGAAATACTTCGAAAATTTCCGAACCCCAAACGGGATTCGCTTATCCCCATTCTCCAACTGATTCAGGAACGACAAGGCTATCTGTCGAAAACCGCGCTCATCACCGTGGGGCGACTCCTGAAAATTCCGGTCAGCAAGGTATTCGGTGTGGCCAGCTTCTACAATCAATTTCGTTTTAATGCGCCGGGCCGCTTCCATATCCAAATCTGCCGCGGTACCGCCTGTCATGTCAAAGGTTCTTTCAGCGTACTGAACGCCTTCCGCCGCGAACTGGGCATTGAACCCGGGCAGACCACCCGGGACGGCCTTTTCAGTCTTGAGATATTAGCCTGCATCGGTGCTTGCGGATTGGCGCCGGTCATCTGCATCAACGGAGAATTCCATACAGGCATGACCCCGGACAAAACAAGCAAACTGATATCCACGCTCCAAAAAAACGCCGGTAAGGAGGAAACCGTATGCAACTGACCGACAAATGCTGCGATCAATGCTGGCATTCAACGGATCGTCCCTGTAGCCGCTTTGTGGAATGCCTCACCGAAGGCCCTCTTTGTCATGAAAGCCCCGCCTGCCGCGAATTACGTGAAAAGGCGCTCCTCCAGCAGCGCCGGGAAAAACTCGACCGTCCGCTTATTTTCATCGGCATGAGCACCTGTGGTCTGGGTGCCGGAGCAGGCAAAACCCTGACAGCCATTAAAACATGGCTACAGGGCCGAAAAATAGCGGCAGACATTGTGGAAACCGGCTGTATCGGCCTCTGCACCGGCGAACCGTTGGTGGACATCCAGTTACCCTTTCGCACCCGGCTTTCGTTCGCCAACATCACCGAAGACAAAGTCCCTTTGCTTCTGAATGAGGTCTTCGGCGGACATCCGCCCAAAGAGAAGGTCCTGGGCCAATTTAGGGACAAGGGCCAGGAAGCCTATGCGGATCTCCCGTATCTGGATGAACATCCTTTTTTCAAGCCGCAAACGCGTTGGGTACTTAAAAACTGCGGCATTTTGGATCCTTTGAGCATTGAAGATTATCTCTCGCACGGCGGCTATCAGGCGCTTTCCGCCACCCTGCGCAGCCACCGGCCTGCGGAAACCTGTGATATCGTGGAAAAGAGCGGCCTCCGTGGACGGGGCGGCGGCGGCTTTCCGGCCGGTAAAAAATGGAAACTGGCGCTCCAAACCCCCTCGGATTGCAAATACTTGATTTGCAATGCAGATGAAGGCGATCCGGGCGCCTTCATGGACCGCGCGGTGATTGAAGGAGACCCGCACCGCTTGATTGAAGGAATGGCGATTGCCGCCTATGCCATCGGTGCAACCAAAGCCTACGTCTACCTGCGCGCCGAATATCCGCTGGCCATCGAACGCCTAAAACATGCGCTGGAACGGGCCGCCGCTTTCGGCCTCATCGGCCATAACATCCTGGACAGCGGCTTCAACCTGGATATCGTCATCAAGCAGGGCGCCGGCGCCTTTGTCTGCGGCGAAGAAACCGCGCTCATCAACAGCATCGAAGGCAGACGCGGCATGCCTCGCCTTCGCCCGCCCTATCCGGCAGCCAAGGGACTCTTTGATCATCCCACGATTATTAATAATGTCGAAACTTTGTCCAACGTGCCGGCCATCCTCCAAAACGGCGCCGACTGGTTCGCCTCTGTAGGTACCGCCGGCAGCAAAGGCACCAAGGTCTTCGCTCTCTCCGGAAAAGTGAACCGGACCGGCCTCATCGAAGTGGCCATGGGCCGGTCGCTTCGGGAAATCATCTTCACCATCGGCGGCGGCATCCCGAACAACAAAGCCTTCAAGGCCATCCAAATCGGCGGACCCTCGGGCGGCTGCATTCCGGACAGCCACCTCGACATCCAGGTGGATTATGAATCCCTGAAGACCGTGGGCGCCATGATGGGCTCCGGCGGATTGGTTGTGATGGATGAGTCGAACTGCATGGTCGATGTGGCCAAATACTTCATGGAATTCATTCAGCGCGAGTCGTGCGGAAAATGCATACCGTGCCGGGAAGGAACCCGCCGCATGCTTGAAATCCTCCGCAGTCTGACCCGTTCCCGCAAAAATGAAAGCCGTGCGGAAGCATTGGATCGCATCAAAGGCATTCTCTCACTGGAACGGTTGGCCGATGTGATTCGGGACACTGCACTCTGCGGTTTAGGCCAGAGCGCATCCAATCCGGTCCTCTCCACGCTGCGCTGGTTCAAACACGAATATGAGGCTCATCTCTATGACCGGGAATGTCCGGCCAAAACCTGTCAGGACCTCATCACCTATCGTATCGATAAGAAAGCGTGCAAAGGATGTGGTCTCTGCCGAAAAAAATGTCCGGCCGAGGCCATTCTGGGCGAACCCCGAAACGCCCACACCGTGATTACGGAAAAATGTATCGGCTGCGGAACCTGTCTCGATGTTTGTAAATTCAATGCCGTGTCGGTCGTTTGAGAAAAGGAGCATGAACATGATCGCCATAGAAGTCAACGGAAAGCTGATGATGGGAAACCCCGGTGAGACCGTGCTAACAATCCTGCGGCGGAACAACATTGATGTCCCCACCCTCTGCTACATGAAAAACCTCTCGCCCACCGGTGCCTGCCGCATGTGCGTGGTGGAGGTGGAAGGAATGCGCAACCTGGTCACCAGTTGCTCCCACCCCATTACGGAAGGAATGAAAGTGAAAACCCATTCCCTGCGCGTGCTGCGGGCCCGTAAAACCATCATCGAAATGCTCTTATCCAACCATCCGGACGACTGCCTCTACTGCGGTAAGAGCGCCACCTGCGAACTGAAGAAACAGGCCAATCTCATGGGCGTGCGCGAACGCCGTTTTAAGGGAGAGAAAAACCACCATCCCATCGACCTCTCCAACCCCTCCATCGTACGTGATCCGGAGAAATGCATTCTCTGCGGCCGTTGTGTCCGGGTCTGCGAGGAGGTGCAAAGCGTTTCCAGCATCGATTTCATCAATCGAGGCTGCCATACGCGTGTGGGAACAGCCTTTGACAGCGGATTAAACGTCTCCACCTGCGTGAACTGCGGCCAGTGCATCATGGTCTGTCCCACCGGTGCGCTGGTCACCCATAACAACCTCCGCGAAGTCATGAACGCATTGAACGATCCGGAAAAGTACGTGGTGGTACAACACGCCCCGAGCGTCTCGGTCACGCTGGGTGAGGAATTCGGGTTCAAAGAGGGAGAAGACGTGGTCGGCGCCATGGTCACGGCCCTGCGTCTAATGGGGTTCCGAAAGATCTTCGATACCTCCTTCAGTGCGGATCTTACCATTATGGAAGAGGCGAACGAACTTTTGGAAAGAGTGAAAAAAGGCGGTCCCTTTCCCATGTTCACCAGCTGCTCGCCCGGCTGGATCAAGTTCGTGGAACAGTTTTATCCGGAATTCATTCCCAATCTGTCCACCTGCAAGAGCCCGCAGCAAATGCTGGGCGCCCTCATCAAAAGCTACTGGGCGGACAAAGAGGGACTTGACCCGGCAAAAATCTACAGCGTCAGCATCATGCCCTGTACGGCCAAGAAATTCGAGGCCAACCGGCTTGAAATGGGGCGCGGCAATATCGCAGACGTGGATGCTGTGGTCACCACCCGCGAACTGGCCAAGATGATCAAACTGTACGGACTGGATCTGAAAACCCTTACCCCCTCTGCTGCAGACAACCCTTTTTCCGATCGAAGTACGGCCGGCAAACTGTTCGGCGCCACGGGCGGGGTCATGGAAGCGGCTCTTCGCACCGCCTTTTTCCTTCAGACCGGCGCCAATCTGCCGGGCATGGTGGTCAAAGGCGTTCGCGACCTCAAAGGGGTCAAGGAGACCAAAGTCAAAATCAATGGCACCACACTCGGTGCGGCCGTGGTATCGGGCCTCAATAATGCACGAACGCTCCTGGAAGAGATCAAAAACGGCCGCACGGATCTTCATTTCGTGGAAGTCATGACCTGCCCGGGTGGCTGCATTGCGGGCGGCGGACAACCTTTCGGCCAGGATATGGAAAAGGTGCGAAACCGGATGGAAGGGCTCTATAAGATCGATCGCAAGGAAAAGGTGCGCACCTCACACGAAAACGAGCATCTGCAGGAACTCTACCGGGGCTTTCTCGGAAAACCGCTCGGCAAAAAAAGCCACGAACTGCTGCACACCACCTATACCAACCGCGAAACCACCTTCTGAGAAAGGAAGACCCCATGAAAGTCAGACCCAAAGTCATGCTGGTCGATACGGACGAAGAATTGATTGCCGCCGAAAAACAAGGACTTGAAGAAATGGGGTGCGAAGTCCTGGTTTCCTACAGTGCCCGGGAGGCGGAAAAACAACTTCTGGAAATGCAGCCCGACTGCGCCATTGTCAACCTGATGCTGGAATATGCGGATTCCGGGTTTACCCTGGCCTACCATATTAAGAAAAAAAATCCCGCCACCCCGGTCATCATGCTTACCCCAATCACGAATGAGACCGGGATTGAATTCAATCTACTCAAGGACAATGAAAAGCACTGGATCAAGGCGGAGTGCCTGTTGCCCAAGCCGCTCCGTTTTGAGCAGTTGCGGCGGGAGGTGAGAAAACTCTTTGTTTCGTAAAGCTTAAGGTTTATCGAGCGAATCCAAACGATCCTGGAGCCGGCGAAGCTCGCGGTCAATGGACGCGGGCCCATCACCCTCCGGCAACACCGTCCGCAGGGGAGCAGCCAACGCTTCATCCATCCAGGTAACCGTGGCGATTTTCGACGCAGCCCGATAGCCGGTCATCACCCGACGTCCACCGTCCCGTTTAAAAAAAGTGGTTCCGGATCCCACGAACTGACCGTACCGGCTGGTCAACTGCGCCAGCGATTTCCGGGCATATTCCTCGCCCGGATAGTAGAATTCCACGGCCATGGCAAAACGGCTCTCTACAAAGTAAAGCCAGGCGGAATCCACCATCCCTTTTTTGAAAATCAGCCGGTACACAGATCGTTCCGTATCGGACAACGACGGGATTGTCGAGAGCGTGAAACGATGCATTTCCGTTTCCGGAAAGAGACGCCGGAGCTGCAAGGTATCGGCACCAAAAGGAAGCGACCGGTATTCTCCCGGTAGTTCCAATGCAACAAGGAAAGAAACCAGTCCGAGCAGACAGACCGGAAACAAAAATCGCCTAATCATCTTTGCGCCTGGGGGAGGCTTTCTTGCGTGTTTTAATCAAATGTTCCCGGACCACGTTGGCACGGAAAAAGTCCCGCTCGCTCGATTCCATCTCATGTTTCAGGTATTTCTGAATATGCGCGGGCTGGACCAGTATCATCAGCTGGTTCAGGGACTTAAGATCGATGTTATTGATGATTCCGATCGATATCCCAAGCCGTAGGGCGGACGAGAGACTCATGAACTCATTACTCGTCAGCAGACGGGCATTGTTTAAAATCCCGTAGGCACGCCAGATTTTATCTTCGATCTGCGTCTTGGCTTCCTTGAGCAAGGTCTCACAGGCACGGCTCTCAAAGCCGATGAGCTGGAGCATGACCTTGCGGATGGTTTCAATCACCTCATGTTCGGTCTTACCGAGGGTGGCATAGTTGCTGATCTGGAAAAGGTTCCCCAACACTTCGGTCCCTTCGCCGTAAAAACCGCGCACCGACAGACCAATCTGAGTGATGCCTTTCAGGGTCTCATCAATGGCCTTGGTTAATACCAGTGCCGGGAGATGAATCAGGACCGATACGCGCATCCCGGTTCCCACATTGGTAGGACAGGCGGTCAGATAACCGTATTTCTCCGAAAAGGCGAAATGGAGCCGCGCGGACAATTCATTATCCACCTTATTCAGCGCCTCCCATCCCTCTTCCATCTGAAAACCGGAAACAATCGATTGGAGACGCAAATGATCCTCTTCATTGATCATGATGGCGATTTTCTCATCCTCCGTGATGACCGCCCCGCGCTTCCACTGCGCCCGTTCAAAATCCGGACTGATGAGATGGCGTTCAACCAGCAATCGACGATCCAAAGGCGCCATTTCACCCACGTCTGCAGTAAAAACCCGCTTCAGAGAGGGGCACTCCGCAGCCGTATTCATGATCTGCTGATAGGTTTCCGAAACCGCTTCAGGCTTCGCATGGTGCACAAAAGCATGCCCTTTTATATTGCGCGCCAACCGGAGGCGGCTGCTTAATATCATGTTCGCTTCCGGACCCGTTCCATCAAGCCAACCCGAAGGATGGACAATCAGTTTCTCAAAATCAATCATTCCTTCACCTCCCGCTGCTTGATTTGGTCGCGCAGATAGGCAGCCCGTTCAAAATCCTCTTTCTCAATGGCACGCCGCATCTCCTTACGGAGCGTCTCAACCTGCCGGTTCTCACTGATGGCCGGTTCCAGGTCTTTCGGTATCTTGCCGATGTGGTGGCTGGACCCGTGGATTTTCCGGAGCAAATCGTCCAGCCGCGCTTCAAAAGCGGAATAGCACTCCCCGCAACCGAGCCGTCCGCTTTGTTTGAACTCAATATATTTAAGACCGCAACTTCCGCACGCCACGGCATTGTTCTCCTCTTCATATTCGTTCGCAATCTTACTGACCAGATTCTCCACGCCGAACCCTTTTGCCGCAGGGGAAACGTGGCCGGCAAACCCTCGCTTTTCCGCGCACGCCTTGCAGAGATTCTGCAGAGTCTTTTTATTGTTGATGATTTGGGTGAAGTGGACCGTGGCCGGATGTTTTCCGCAGGATTCACAATTCATCTCTGATACCCGCCTTTCCATGTTCCAAAAAATAGACCCGGTCGCACCGACGAGCCAGCCGCGTGCTGTGGGTCGCAACTAAAAATGTCTTCTTTAAATCCCGCCCGAGTTCGAACAACAAATCCATCAGACGGGCGCCGTTTGTTTCGTCAAGATTACCGGTCGGCTCATCCGCCAAGACCAGAAGAGGGTCATTGATCAGCGCACGCACCATGGCCACCCGCTGCTGCTCGCCACCCGACAGTTCGGAAGGATGGTGGGCCATCCGCTCGGCAATGCCGACCCGCTCAAACAATTCGCGGGCACGGGCTTCAAGCGCCTCCTGGGGCGACCCGGCGATGAGTCCGGGCAGAATGGCGTTTTCAAGCGCCGTAAAATCGGCCAACAGATAGTGAAACTGAAACAAAAAGCCGATATGCCGGTTCCGGAACTCGGCCAGGGTGTTCCCTTTCAGCGACGCAATGTCTTTTCCGTTAAAAATTATCTTTCCCTGGTCGGGGTTGTCAAGCGAGCCGAGGAGGTTCAGGAGCGTGGTCTTACCGGAACCGGACTCCCCCATCACACAAACAATCTCACCCGTTTGCAGGGAAAGATTCAACCCGGACAGAATGGTGAGTTTTTTTTCACCCTCCTGATAGGCCTTGTGCAAATCAATAACGTCGAGCAACGGGTTCATTTCCATTTCGGTTCTCGCTATTTATAAATCAGCGCCTCCACCGGTTTCAGTCTTGCGGCCTTGAAAGCCGGATACAATGAAAAGAGAAGGCACAGAAAATTAGCACACACCACCACGGCCAGCACATCACCCCATTTCACAATCATGGGCAGCGTATCGATGAAATAAACGTCTCCCGGTAACTTGACAAGATTAAATTTGATCTGAACGAAACAGATGAGCAATCCAACGAGCGTACCGAGAAAGGTCCCGATGACGCCGACCAGAAAACCGTTCAACACAAATATCTTGAGGATACTCCGGTTGCGCGCACCCATGGAAAGAAGAATGCCGATTTCGCCGGTCTTTTCCATGATGACCATGAGCAGCGAACTGATGATATTGAAGATGGCCACCAGGATGATCATGCTGATCACGATGAAGGCGATGAATTTCTCGGAATTCATCCATTTAATCAGGGTCCGGTACTGTTTCATCCAATCCACGCAATAGTAGGGATAGCCGATTCGGTTCTGAAGCGCTTCGGCCACGAGATCCGCATGGGCCGCATTGCGAACACGGATTTCGATATGCGACACCCCCTTCATTTCAAACAGGCTTTGCGCGGCTTCAATGGAGATAAAGGAGAGGTTGGCATCGTATTCATACATGCCCGATTCGTAAATACCGGAGACCGTCATTCGCTTCATACGCGGCATGATGCCGGCCATGGCATCCTCCTCTCCGCGCAGACTCATGATGACCACTTCATCTCCGGGGATGACGCGCAGTTTATCCGCCACATAGGAACCCAGAACGATGCCGAGATTCTTGCGCTCCTTAACGGATTGCACGGAATCCAAATTGAGTTGTCCCAACTTGATATTTTTGGCCAGGTCGGTCACGCCGTTCTCCCGCGCCAGATCCACCCCATGCACGATAATGCCGTCCCGCGCCTGTTTTGAGGAAAGACCTATCTTATCCTCAATAAGCGGCGCCGCAGCCACCACGTCCGGGTCCTGCATGACAAGGTCCATTAGGGAATCCGGATGCGCGATGGTTTCCCCATGAAAACGTTGAAGCTTGATATGGGCAAAGGTCCCGACGATTCGGGTCTTGACAGCCTGCTCGAACCCATTCATAATGGATAACGTCACAATCAGGACCATCGTACCCAAAAAAACACCGATGATGGAAATGAAGAGAATAGTGGAGATGAAGCTGGTCCGCTTTTTCCCCCAGAGATAGCGCCGGGCAATAAAGAACTCGAAAGGCGGTTTCATCATCATTCCGGTTTCAAGAGCGGAAAGAGAATCACATCCCGAATATTCGATGTGTCCGTTAAAAGCATGATCATCCGGTCGATTCCGATTCCCACGCCTCCGGTGGGCGGCATACCGTATTCCATGGCACGGATAAAGTCCTCATCCATGGGATGGGTCTCCGCCTCACCGCCGCGCCCCCGTTCCACCTGCTCCTGGAGCAACTGCTTCTGCAGCAAGGGATCGTTGAGTTCGCTGTAGGCATTGCCCACTTCCCAGCCGTTGATATAGGGTTCAAAGCGTTCAACCAGCGCCGGATTATCACGGTGAAGTTTACACAACGGCGTGCTTTCCGCCGGATGATCGATAATGAATGTGGGCTGAATCAATTTGTCCTCACACAAGACTTCAAACAAGGAGCTCAACGCCAGGCCGCGCCGATATCCGTGGGTCACCTCC
>Ga0156536_1054_pt1 | contig 12278 bp, 13 predicted proteins | sample RifOxyB2_FD_111931 | JGI IMG/M metagenome (GOLD analysis project Ga0156536, IMG submission 111931) | Elusimicrobia bacterium RIFOXYB2_FULL_49_7 | reverse complement strand
CCCATCGCCTCAACGGCATCCAGGGAGCGTTTCCACTCCCCGATATGACCCGAGGTGGTGGGTAGCATAGTGTAAAGCCTGATATCGCGCGCAGAGGAAGGGTCCACAATCAGCTTGGTAAACGGCGTGCGATCCCAGAACCAATTTTGCCCGTTATCCGAAGAATATTTCAGTTTGAACAGAAACAGACCGCAACGGACCGGTTTTGCGGAAAGGGCAAAGGAATGGGAATCGAGACGTTCGAATTCAATCCCCCCCCATTCCCCTTCTTTACATAATAGATTGGTATACAAAAAAACTTTGGGAGAAGTCATTTCCTGCGCAAACTCCACATCGAGGCGGAGCGGTTCATCCGCATAAATCCGGAAGAATTCGCTCGGCGCCACGGGCCAGGACCGTTTCAACAATCCTTCATTGCCGATGTGCATGTGCCGTGATTTCAGCTTCGGCACCTTGATACGGGAAAGAGGCATCTTGGGCTTCTTCATGCGGCACCGCAACGACCCGCCATGGCACAGGAACCGGGACACGTACCCATCGTATCGCATGGGGTTTTTGATTTACCGCCCGCCAGAAATCCGGCGCCCCCTGTGATGACGCGAAGACTCTCTTTCCCGCAGACAGGGCAGGGCTCGTTCGAATTATCGGTCATCCGCTTTTCCGTTTCAAAAAAGCGGCCGCACGCCTGGCATTGAAATTCATAGGTCATACTATTCCTCCTGAAGGATTTTCGTAATTGCGTCCTCTTCCGACGCCGTGCCATCATAATCATACGTGGAACCCATATCACGGATGGGTAACGCCTTCACGGCACATTCAAGAAGAGCCCCTACCGTCTTTTCCGTTTCGGATATCGTCAGTTTCTTTTCAACGAGATATTTTTGCCATAAATCCATATGCCCGGTCTTTTCCAGGAGGCGGCGAATACGCTTCCGCACTTCACTGCTCACCATCTTGCGCATGGAATATAAATCATTGATGATATTCATATTAATCCGTAGCGGATTGGCATATACCATGGAAGAGATACGGAAACCCTCCCGCTTCGTTATCCAGGTGGTGAAGCTGTTATCAAATTTAAACGACGTATCATTCACCAAAAAAAGATATTTCCGATGAAAGCATTTGCGCCATTTCGGCAGCTCCCGCATACTGACAAGCGGATAGATCAGCGCCGCATTTTCCTTAACCGCCAGATCGGACGCGGTCGTAATAAATTCGTCTATCGTGTTTTTCTGGGTTTTGGGTGAATCTGCGGCCAAAAAGAGGGCGTGTTCACCACGTTCGTAAGCTTCCGTAGCCGCATACCCTTTAATGGTATTCCCGCAAATCGAATTATAGGCCACACGTTTCGGGTCCAACCGAAAGGCTTGAATCAACTCCTCGGTCAGGGGTTCATTCTGGTCAATCAAACGATATTTCTTCTTGGAACCGGTCAACTGATCCCCCAGTTTTTCTTCCAAACGCGCCTTATCGCCCACCACCACCACATCCCGCACATCGAAGATATCGTCGACTTTTCTTAAAATAAATTCTATCAGCGGCCGCTTCACCAGCCGGCCGTTTTCCCGAACTTTGAATTCTTTGAGCGCTTTGTAGCCTTTTTCAGTATATTTTTCGTGGTAATACTTAAGTTGGCGTTTATAATCCTCGATTTCCGAGGACTGATAGCCTGCCATGACAACAACACTGACCATAGCCTGGGTTCCAGAAGTAAAGGTTAAGAAAATTTAAGCATCAGAACCTGATTTTTTCAAGAGAAATCTCAGCAGGCTATCGGAAGACACCTCTTAGCCGGTCATTAAAACTCGCTCTGAAAGATGACTGAAACGCGCCAGAGCCTCGTCCATCCGTTTCGCTTCCTCGGCAGGGGTCCGTTCCGGATCATCCTCATGTTCTTGGGCGTCCTCACGCGCCATTTCCAGCAAAGCACGATCTTTCAGCAGATTCAAAAAACGGAATTCCGGAAAACCGGCCTGCCGCATACCGGACAATTCCCCGGGTCCACGCCACTCGAAATCCATCTCCGCAATCCGAAAACCGTCCGAGGTTTCGGTAAAACGACCGAGACGTTCATACGCCTCTTCCGGACAGGTGGGGCCGATTAAAAGGAAGCAAAAAGATTCCCGTTTGCCCCGACCGATACGGCCGCGCAACTGGTGAAGCTGGGCCAAGCCGAACCGCTCCGGATGTTCGATGACCATGATGTCCGCTTCGGGCACATCAACCCCCACCTCCACCACCGTGGTGGCACAGAGAACCGGTGTGGTGCCGTTGCGAAAGGCTTCCATTGCCGCCTCTTTCTCCTCAGAGGGCAATCCTCCATGCAGCAAACCCACCCCGAATTCAGGATACACCTCCTGTTTCAGCCTGTCGGCCATCCCCTTCACAGAGAGCACCTCCTGTTGCTTTTCACTCTCCTCCACCAAGGGCAAAATAAAAAAGACTCGCCCCCCTGATATAATCCGTTTACGGATAAATTCGTTCATCTCCCGCCGTTTCGGCTCGGTCACACGGAAACTTTTTACCGGTATCCGACCCGGCGGTAATTCGTCAATCACGGACAAGCGGAGATCGCCGAATAGGGTCAATGCCAATGTCCGGGGAATCGGAGTGGCACTCACAACCAGCATGTCCGGGCGCTCCCCTTTCTGCTTCAGCGCCAAACGTTGAGCCACACCGAAACGGTGTTGTTCGTCCACCATGAGAAGCCCCAGCCGCCGGAAGCGGGTGGATTCGCTGAACAACGCGTGGGTCCCGACAGCCAATTGAATTCGGCCCTCCGCTAAAGCCTCCTCCAACACCGCCCGGTCCGCAGCGCGTTGGCTTCCGGTGAACAATTCAATCCGCACGTCCGATCCGGCAAACAAACGACACCACTCCCGATAATGCTGACGTGCCAAAATTTCGGTCGGTGCCATGAATGCCGCCTGATATCCGTTTTCAACAACCAACGCGGCAGCCAGAGCACAGATCACCGTCTTACCGGAACCGACGTCACCCTGAAGCAATCGATTCATCCGTTTTGCGGAACAAAGATCTCCCTCAATCTCTTTTTGCACGCGCGCTTGGGCGGTTGTCAGATTAAAACCGGTATTGAGCAATACCTGCTTTTTCAGTCGTTCACCTGCGTGAAAAACAATGCCCGCCTCCTCATGGGCCCGTTGTAGCCGCTCCATCTTCAAGCAGAGATGAAAAGCCTCTTCATATTTCAATCGGTTATAATAACTGGGAAGAGCGGACAAATCTTCACCCGATGGAAAATGGAGCTCCCGATAAACGGTCTTCAACGCCGGCCAAGCCCGCTTCTTTAAGACCCAGGAGGGCAACGCCTCCGGATAATGTTCACGGGTTCGTTCCAGGGCATCCCTAACCGCCGCGCGAACGATCTTGCTGTCAATAGCGGCTTCCTTCAACTCCTCGGGCCGGGTATAAATTGGAAAAATCCCTTTTTCCGGAATGTCATCTCCACTCAACAAACGATACTCCGGATGCACCAATTGAGGCGAGTCCCGAAAAAAACCGACTTTACCCCACACATTGAGCCGTTCCCCTTCCGGAAATTTACCTTTCATATAGTCAACGCGTCCAAACCAAACCAGAAGCAGAGAACCGCTGTCATCCTCCAGCTCAATGGAAAAACGTTTTCGAGGAATGAGCTGTGAACGTCCGATACGACCTACCACGGAGGCAAAAGCCCCCTCCTGAAGCTCACGGATGGGAACGATATGACGTCGGTTCAGGTAGGTGCGCGGCAGGAAATTGAGCAGATCCCAAACGGTTCGGATGTTGAGTTCGTGAAAAGCCGCGGACCGGCGATTGCCGATACCGGACAAGGCATCCACAGAAGCATCCAATAAAAGGGGATCTTTTAAGGTTGTTTTCATGATTGGTAATATGCGTATACGCCATTACCGATGTCAACCATTGGCAATTAAACAAAAGACAATCAAATGTAGTATTTTAGCCTATTGGACAGCGGACTAAAAATGCTATTTTACCACTACGTCCTTATAGTACTTGTGCCAACAAAAAAGGAACTCAATGGCTAAGGAATGGATTTTAAATAGCGCGATGAATCGTTTTCAGCTCAATTTCAAGCGTAATGTTGGAGCGGTTTCCGAAGAAATTCGTAAATGCAATCCAAGAACAATTAAGGATTGGGAAAAATATTATTTCAAGAATGTTAAACCAAAATCACATCTCGAAGAGCTTGGAAGGAAGTTATTTATTAAAATTACCGAGGTCATTTCCTCGGAAGTCGACTTCTTAACAGAAGAGGAGTGCGTTAATTACATGTTTGAAGTAGTCATTAATCGAACTTATGATGGCTACACAACAGAAATTAAGACTGTTTACGGACAACTCGAAGACCTACTTGGTGTTCAAATTGAACCCGCACCAGACAAATGGGATCGCCTTTTTAATATAGATTTCTTTATAAAAATCAACGATAAGCATATTGGACTTCAAATAAAGCCTTGCAGCAATGTCTCTCATATCCCTCAAATCTTTAAAGAACGCGGCATTCAGAAAAAAACACATGGACTATTCACTGCAAAGTATGGCGGCAAGGTTTTCTATATATTTTCAATTAAAGACGGAAAACTAAAACGTATTCACAATCTTGAAGTGATTGATGAAATACAAGCAGAGATTAAACGATTATCACAATGACATCTCAGTTATGAATACGACACATAAGACATTAATTGCCGATTCGCGCAATTTATCAGAATTATCAAACGAATCTGTCGATTTAGTTATAACCTCCCCCCCCTACCCCATGGTTGAAATGTGGGATAATCTGTTTTCATCTATTTCTCCCGAAACCCATTCCGCCCTTATTTCTCTTGATGGCAATGTTGCATTTGAATCCATGCATCGAAATTTAGACCTTGTTTGGCAAGAACTCTTTCGTGTTCTTAGACCGGGCTCCTTTGCGTGTATTAATATCGGCGATGCCACCCGTACTATCGGTGAACGATTTCAGCTCTATCCAAATCACGCTCGTATTATTGATGCCTGTAGAAAAATTGGTTTTGATACTCTTCCGGTAATCTTATGGCGAAAACAAACCAATGCACCCAACAAATTTATGGGTTCCGGCATGTTGCCCGGCGGGGCTTATGTAACATTGGAGCATGAGTATGTCCTAATTTTTCGCAAAGGTTCTAAACGAGAGTTCAAAACAGAATCTGAAAAGTCAGCTCGGATGAGAAGTTCCTTTTTTTGGGAAGAAAGAAACAAGTGGTTCTCTGATGTTTGGGACTTTAAGGGAGCATCTCAGGGACTTAATCAATCTGATTTACGCAACCGTAGCGCTGCCTTTCCTATTGAGCTGGCTTATAGATTAGTCAATATGTACTCTTTATATAATGACGTGGTATTAGACCCCTTCATAGGAACCGGTACGACTGCGCTGGCCTGCATCGCATCAGGACGAAACAGCATTGGTATAGAAATCAATGCATCATTCGCACCTTTTATTACCGAACAAATTAAATCTTTCTTACCAGTAGCAAACAATCTGCTGTCAAATAGAATTAACGCTCATAATGATTTTATAAAAACATATACCACTGAAAAAGGTCCGTTAAAGCACTTTAATGAAAACCATGGCTTTTCTGTGATGACACGCCAAGAATCTCTGATTCAACTCTACAAGGTTATCGAAATAAAAACTGCTTCAAACAATACAACGGCTTCATATGACATTGTCGGTTCTTTAAACAATAATAATCTTGAGAAACAAAAAGCTGAAATTAGCAACACTTTAGCACCTCAACTATCTTTAGCTTTTTAAGTGCGGTCGGAGTTGGGGAAACATTAAAAAAGCCTCTTTCCGTATTTGCCTTTGCACGGAAAGAGGCTCGATTTGCTAACCCCTGAAAACAGGTCGCTTACTTCTTGGATTCCTCTGGAAGCGTTGCAGCCCCATCGTCTTCCGGAATGGAAAACTCTTTTCCGGATTTCAGATTTTCAATCATGAATTGAGCATCATCCGTCAAATCACAGGGCGGAACATCATTCTTCCCGGCAGGACAAGGATAATTGTCCACCACAGCCTGATAAGCAGCAATGGCCTTTTCCTTGTCGTTTAAATGTTCGGAATAAACAAATCCAATCATGAACTGGGCCTTGTACTTATCCTTGGAATCCGGATACAGACGCATAAACTTCTTATATTCGTTGATGGCCTTCTGAAAATTGCGTTGTTCCACATAAATCTGGGCCAAGGCCATGGCTATTTGCGGATTCTCCGGGTAGGCCGGCCAACGAAAACGGATTTCATTATAATTGGAAACCGCTTCCGAATATTGCCGGTCTTCATGCTGTTTCTTCGCAAGCTCAAACAGAGCCTCGGGTGTTTCTGCGGAACGGGCATAATCCCATTCCTTGACATAGATACGCAATCCGCCGGCTTTTCGGTATCGCTGAAGCGCTTCCTCGGTTTTCTCTTTTCTAGCCTTGGAAAGCAGCGTAAAACGGATATTTTGGGAGACACCGGAAAGAGGCTTAACCGCACCGGAAGCATCCAAATAATCTTCCTGGTTGAAATAATAATACCGTTCCACCATGGAATCGTTCACCAGGAGTTTGTTGACCACGTCCCCTCGAACCGCATCAAAAGGGCGAAGCGTTCCACCCGCCTTAAAACTATCCTCATGGGTCTTATAATAATCCATGAGTACATTGTCCGGCATTCCGAGAGTCTGCTCAAAAGAATTCCGATTGAAATCTTGAACCAGGAACATGCGTTGATTGGTCTTAACCCGCTCTTTCAAGGACGGCTCCTTGTACAAACCCAACCGTTTCGCCTCCATGTTGAAAAGAAGGAAACGAAGATAATACTTCTCGACCAGGATCGTGCGGCCTTCCTCGGATTTGTACCGATTAATGACCATGGGGGACATTTTATACAGCATGGTGAAAACTTCCTCTGCCGTGATATCACGACCGTCCACCTTGGCTAAAACCGTATTATCCGGAATGGAAAACTGCTTTTTAGTATATAAGGCCTGTTGAACCTGGCTTTTCGCCTCTTCAAAACTCATAATCGATTCCGTTTCGCGTGAAACAACCTTCACCAAGTGATAGGTTTCAGTGGCCGCATCGGGTTTGAGTCCAATGGGCATACTCACACTGCCGACATTAACCGTTGTCAAGGCAGCATATACCGAGCGCGAATCTCCGGGGAGACCGGGGATGTTTTCATTCGGATAAATCTTAAACGTCTGGCCCAGCGTTTGTTTATTAACAGAATATTTTTTCTGGTATTGGGCAAAATCCCCTTTCGGCAGATCCAATTCCTTTTTGATTTTCTCAGCTTGTTTTTTGTTCTTGACTTCAATGTGTTGAATGGTGATATCCGGCTGACGCTTGAAGGCACTCTTTGTGGCCTCCCATTCGGCTTTGATCTCCTCTTCGGTCAGCTTCGGTGAGTACGGAAAAAGTTTCACCTGGTGGTCTGCTTTCAGGCGTTCGAAAGTGGTGGATTCCACTTCCGCAATATACCGGGAGACCAACTCTTCTTCTTTTTGCATGAGTTGCTGGGAATCCGGGGCAACGGAGCCGCTTTCCTTCTTAAATGTTTCAAGCTGCTGCCGGAAAGACGGTGTTTCCAATAAAAGCGTTCGCAGCACTTTGCTCCGAACCACGTCCAAATCCTTATACGGATTCTTTTGATAGTCGTTTAGGGCCTTTTTCTCGGCCTCTGTGGGTTTATCCTTCTTGGCCGGTTCAGTCTTGCGATAGAGTCCCTTATCCTGACGATACCGGTTTAAGACCTCTTTTTCCGTAAATCCCCAGTTCTTGCGTAATACCTCGGATGAGAAATAATTGGCGGATTCAATCATCTGAATGTTTCGAAGAATGGCCTTGTTTTCAAGCTGCTTGTGAAAATCCATCTTTAGGGCCTGAAGATACAGCGCCTGTTGATCGAGTTTTTCCTTGAGATACCCTTTCACCTTAGCAGCATCGGGTTGTTTATCCGGGGCAACGCCGAACACGGAATCAATTTCCGCCCGGGTGATTTTAAGCCCTTTGATTTTAGCGACCACCTTGCCTTTACCGGATTGACATGCCCCAAACAGCAGGACACCAACCAGAAACATCAGGGAAACGATGCGTAACTTCATGATAGTCCTCCTATAGAGTCGATAATGCTTCGTCCACATTGTCGAAGATTTCGAGCAGCGTGGTGGCACCGATGATTTCAATAATTTCATACACATGTTCATTCACGTTTGCAATCTTAAAACAGCCGCCTTTTTCCTTGGCAATCTTGCTGAAGTGGAGCAGAATGCCGAGTCCGGTGCTGTTTACATATCGGAGCTTTTCAAAATCCGCAACCAGCTTGACGATCCCTTCATTCATGAGCGCAACAATCTTCTCAAGAACGCTCTCGACATTCGTGGCGTCCAGATCCCCCAGAAATTCCACAATCTTCGCATCCGCTTTTCCGGGGATATCCTTGAAGGTGATGGCCAATTGATTACCCATATCAAACCTCTTTCTTTTTGATGACTCGAATAATGGTTTTCGCACCGACAAAGTCCACGGAGAATTCGTGGCTCAGCATACGGACCAACTCAATACCCCGGCCCCTTTTTTCATTCAGATTAAAGGAGTTTTTTCCCTCAATTCGAGTGCGTATCTCCTCGATCGCTTCGGGTGATAGAGAAACCCCCGAGCGGGTATTCATGACAGAAATATCAATATGATACTGATAGATACGGCAGCTGATTTCTATCGGCTGTCCGCCGTCGCCATGTTCGATGCCGTTATTACACAATTCATCAATGATGGCTTCAATCCGGAAGGTATCCCGTTTACTGTATCCCTTGAGCCCCACAATCTGACTGAAGAAATAGCGGAGATCCGGTACAACACCGAGAGCGGCCGGAAGCACGGTACGCACCAGATCACCTTTATTCTCGTTATCCCAGGTAAATTTCCGTACCGCCGCCCCCAATGTGGGCAGAAAATCAAAAATCCGGCCCACACCCATGAGGCGGAGTTTATTGCGGTTTTCAGTGGATAATCCGACCAGATAGAGGTTTCCGTTGTTTTCAATCAATCGTTTCTTGCATCCCATCAGTTCACCCAGGGCCGGGCTGCTGATAAAAGAGACCTCGCTCATTTCGGCCACCAGGAAATAACGGCCCAACTCAATGGCCGCATTGACCTGATCCCCGATATCGGAAACACGTTCCGCATCCAGACTCCCGATGAACTTCAGGACCGTCAGTCCCTCGTGCAACGGACATTTTTCTCGAATCACTTTGAATGGGCGCATGGGAATCAGAGGTCCTCGTTGTGATTTTTCCGCTTGACGATGCTCACGCAGGTGCGACCTGCAAGACTCTTCACCTCGATACTGTTGCACAGGATTTTCACGATTTGCATTCCGCGGAACGGTTGAGTATCGTCCCCGTCCGGCAGGTCATCGTTTAAGAAGCGACGTAACCGCTCCACGGAAGCCGGGTCACCTTCGGGATTGGCCACGTCGATGGTCACACCGCCTTCCTCGATCCGGCAGGTCAGAATAACGGCATCTTCTCCTTTGAAAACTCCGAACTTGACCGCATTGTTACAGACTTCATCAATAATGATTTCCGTACGGAAAGTGAATCGGCGTGAAAAGGCGTTGGCATTGATAAGCCGTGAAATAAACTTTCGAACCGGAGGGATATATTCGATATCCCCCGGAAAATCAACCGAAAAGGTTTGAGTCGAAACGGGTTCCAATGTCATTCTTCCCCGTGAACGATGAAAGCTTCCTCCTGAGAGGAAATCATCCCCTTTTTCAGAAGCGTCTCCACCATACGTCCCGTCATCTCAAAAAGTGAGGTAAAAGTGACGTCGCGTCCGAACCCTTTGACATTCTTTCCCGCCTGTTTTTCGGAGGTATTCCGCATCTCATCCAGAACGCATTCGAGGACGAACATGATTTCACCGTATGTCAGATTGCCGCCTCGGTAATCCGAGAATTTCTGAAGCGCTTCAAGAATCAAGCCTCGGAGCTTTTCAAACTCCTCTTTGTTGTCAAATACATTGCGCAAACCTTCCATTATAAATCCTCCTCATTCGGTTCGACGGGGTTAAATCCTGTCCGGATTGAATTAATATAATAATATTCCCTATTTTTCTTCAACTCCCGCCTGCACTCTCCCGCGACTTTAATCGTTTACGCCCCAACACCCCGGTCAGGGCCGCATCCACCTTTTCAAGAAAAACTTCGGTCATGCCCTTCTGTAATTCGTCCACAAAATATTTCTCCTCCACAGACGAGAGCGGCATAAGAGAACGGAGATCCCCATACCCGAAATAGCCCGCATCCATATCGCCGATGAAACAAAGATTGCCGGCAAAGCGGGCCTTTTTCTCAACCACGTCGAAGACTTGCAAAAAACAGATAATCTCCCCTTCGACTTTTCCCCAGGGCAGAAAACCGAGACGCCGCTGGAGAGTGATGCGGAAGGACCGGATTTCTCCGCTGATATAAAAGCGATCCCCGAAACGATCGGAAAAAGCGATGGTTTCATCCAGCGAAAGCAGTTTGCGCTGAAGAAGACCCCGCTCGTTGGCATGTTGGTAGAACCCGCGGTCTTCAAGCACCAGCCGCCGATCGTTCGACAAACCGTCATGAATACGTTCCTCCAGGGTTTCATGAAACCGGTTATCCACCCTGCTTTCAAGCCCGAGAAAAACCGCGCCGTTTGACCGGACAACCGGGCGCACACCTCCGGCCGTCGAGGCCTGGGATACCGTGCGAGTTAAAGCCAATGATGGTTTTGAAGCGGTCTGGGAAAGAGAGTCCTCCGGAGCAGATAGGACAAAGGGAGAAAGGAGCAACAAAATGATAAGTGTCTTCATAATTGTCATTGGGCAGCGGCCTTTTTATTCATTTTATATAGGTAGGCCAGCAATTCGGCCACGACCTTGTAAAGCTCCGGCGGTATTTCATCCCCCAATTCCAATGGGGCCAGCAGCTCAAGCAGATCCTTGTCTTCCAGAATCGGAACATCATTTTCCCGCGCCACCCGAAGGATTTCCTCAGCCACACGGCCTTCGCCTTTGGCCGTAACCGTCGGTGCCGGGCTTTTCCCCTGTTCGTAATGCAGGGCGACGGCAGAAAGGATATCCGCTCTTTTTCTTTTCCGTTCCTTCATTGAATATATCCTATTGTCGAACCTTCCGTCAATGAGTCCTATGCAGTCAAATCCAGGCCCGCTCCTCTCCCTTTCGCTTCTTCGGAAAAAGGATTTTCCCTGTCCGCCGCATCCGTGGCCTCGCTTTTTTGCGCAGCCTGAAAACGTCCGATTAAATATCCGATGGCCGTCAAACGCGACTTTAATTCCTCCCATCCTTCTGACAGCAGGGAGATGAAGCGCCCGTGTTCGAGAAAAAAAGCGAGCCACACCACATTATTGCGAATCTGTACCCGGGCATCCACCTCGCCTAATGCGCTTAAGGCCACACGGATACGAAGACCGGTATTGTCCTTGTCCACCTTGCGCCGCCCCTTGCGCCGGTGAAAGGTGACCACCGCATTCTGCGGCATTCCCTCTTTGGCAAGGGGAATGATGAAATGATACCCCAGACCATCCGCCAGGTTTCTAACCTGGAGCGCTTCAATCATATTGAGCAGTCGCGCCACCTGGCCTTCGAGCCGGGCATGGGTTTCGGGCGGCAAATCGGCACGCTGAAGTCCATCCGCCAGCTTGAGCAGCGCGGCTTTAAGATCCGAGCGCATCGAGTCCGACAGGAGTGACGGATTACGCCCACCTTTTAACAACTTGTTTTCAAGAAAAAGACCGCTGTTTTCAAAAAAGCGGCGCAGCACCTCCCCACGGCCCGATTCGTCATGTTCCAACAGGGCAAATTCAGCCAAGGGTTTGAGTAGCTCCATTAAAGAAGACGATGGTCCGCCAGACATTTGAAAAGACGGCTCAGCCAAAACGGCTGCCAGGGTTTCCTTAAGCAGAGCGGTCAGCTGGGTCAAAGAGCGATGAAGACCCAGTTCCGGTAAAACCCGTTCCGGTGGAATCCCTTTGGACTGAAGCAGCAGAAAGGAACGAATAAGCGCTTTCTCCTCCGGAAAGGTGAAAGAAGCGTTCTGCTGAAGCTGCGCAAGTCGTTCCGCCACGGGAAATAAATTGGAGGGAAGTTGGGTCGTTTCCCGCGATACCAAATCCATATCCTGCGCTTCGTGAAAAACCCGAAGCCCCATTTCCGGAAGTCTGGGCGCCTGCTGCCGGACCATGATGAAC
>Ga0156536_1202_pt2 | contig 12552 bp, 9 predicted proteins | sample RifOxyB2_FD_111931 | JGI IMG/M metagenome (GOLD analysis project Ga0156536, IMG submission 111931) | Elusimicrobia bacterium RIFOXYB2_FULL_49_7 | reverse complement strand
ACCGTGACCACTTCCGGAAGGGTGAACAACCGCTCCTCAACAGTCCGGAGCACCTTGTCCGTTTCCGTCAAAGCGGTTCCCGGAGGCATCTCCACATTGACATCAATGATACCCTGATCGCTTTGAGGAAAGAATTCCGATCCGATACGGGGCCCGACTCCAAAAAGCGTACCGAAAAAAAGGAGCACGGTCACAAACAAGGTCGATTTCCGGTGCGTCAGCACCGGCTGCAGCAGAGACAAATAACGGGCCTTAAAAGATAATAGAAGATTGTCCAGCCAAAGATAAAATCCTCGTTTACCCTCCCCCTCTTTTCGCTTCGATTTAAGCAGCTTGGCGGCCATCATGGGTGCCAGCGTAAAGGAGAGAAAAAGGGAAGCAATCGTCGCAACGGTAATCGTGATCCCCAACTGTTTGAAAAACTGGCCCGTAATACCGGACATGTTTGCAATAGGCACAAAAACTGCGATATTGGTCATGGCCGAAGCCACCACGGCAATAGCCACTTCATTCGTTCCCTTTTCCGCTGCCTCCAGAATGGGCAGACCTTCGTCTCGCCGCTTGATGATGTTTTCCAGGACAACAATGGCGTTCGTCACCAGCGTTCCCACGGAGATGGCCAAAGCCATCAGGGTCATCATATTGATGGTGAATCCGAAAATCTGCATACCCATAAAGGTGATGATAAGAGACGCCGGAATGCTAATCGCCGCAATAATCGTCAGCCGTATATCATGGAGAAAAAAGAGCAGCATGGCAGCGGTCAGCAGAATGCCGATAATCACGTTACTATACATGTTGCTCACAGACTGTTTGATGAATTTGGAGCCATCTCTGGCAATGAAAATACGGCAACCGGCCGGCAGCTCCTTCTCAATCTTTTCAATGGAAGCAAGAACCGCGTTCGAAACGCCGACCGTATTTCCATCCGGCCGTTTTTGTATGGAGAGGCCGATGGAATTCTCCCGGTTGAAACGCGCCCCTTCACGAACCTCCTTATACACATCCTCGATATCGGCCAACGCCGAAAGGGGCAGATAGGCCATGCCGGGCGAACTACTGCCGCCGCCGTTCTGTCCACCACCGCCCGCAGTTTGAACCACGGGTATCTTGATTGCGGCAATCTGATCCAGGTTCTCGAATTGCCCTTCCACACGGATGGCCCATTCGGTCCGGTTTCCGCTGACATGGCCTCCGGGAATATTGGCCGTCTGAGCAGAAATAAGGCCCGCAACGGTCGTAATGGAGAGTCCCAAACCCTCCATCTTCTCCTTGTGGAGATTGACGTGAATTTCACGCTCGCGTCCGCCCGTCAACGTGATGGCCGCCACACCGGGTATTCGGACCAGCCGTTCCTTGACCAACTTATCCGCCACCTCACGCATTTTTTCGGGCAGCAAAGGACCTGATACGGCCAAATCCAGAATAGGTTGGGAGTTCATATCGAATTTAGAAATCACCGGTTTCTGGAGGTCTTTCGGCAGCTTGTACAGGATGGCGTCGACCTTGTCCTTCACGTCAATGGCCGCCAAATCAGGATCCACCTCAAGATTGAATTCCATGAGAATGAACCCCACCCCTTCCATACCGTAGGAGGTGATGTTTTTGACCCCTTCAATGGTGGTCATTTGCTCCTCCACCGGTTTTAAAACCGAGGTCTCTATCTCCTCGGGACCCGCGCCCACATAGACCGTCTGCACCGTCACATAAGGCAATTCCACTTTCGGCGTGAGGTCAATGGGCAAAGCCAAAAATCCAACGATACCAAAAACCACTAGCGCAAGAATCAACATGATCATGAGGATCGGTTTTCGGATACTGAGTCCTGTGAGGGTCATAGCTTATCCTTTTCTTGATTTGCCGGGCAAAGAGCTTGTACGGATGAGACCATCGCTTCCCTATTCCACCACTTTGACCTTGGCCCCGTCGGAGAGAAGGCTTCCACCGGCCACGACAATGACGGCTCCATCGGCAAGGCCCTCCAGAACTTCAAATCGCTCTCCCCCTCGAATACCAAGTCGGATCAACGCCTTGCGGGACGTTCCACCTTCTATTACCCAAACGGAATGGGTAGCACCTTCCGCTACCACAGCTTCCATGGGAACAGACAAGGCGGTCGCACGGTTTTCCACGGCCGTATAGACCGTCACATACGCGCCGGGCTTAAGTTTCATCCCGGGATTGGAGAAAACCGTTTCTACGGTAAAGGTATGGCTTAGAGCCGAACCCGTGAGGGAGACCAAGCTCACCTTGCCGAAGACCGTGTCTCCTTCCGTGGTGACCACAAAGGCACGCTGTCCCTCGTGGAAACGGGCGATAATCGCCTCGCTGACATTCAACCGCATCCTGACGCGATCGAGTATCGCCACATCCAACAAAGGTTTGTTCCGATCAAACTGAGTGTTCACGGGCTGATATATCTGGGTCACCACGCCGTCAAAGGGCGCGGTCACGATTTCACTGCTGCGTGCCCCTTTATATGCTTCGGTGGCAGCAATATACCCTGTTTCAACCTGGTCCTGAACCTCTTGTGAAACACCTCCTTCTTTGGCAATGGCCGCCACCCGTTCCTTGGATTTGGCTGCCATGTCGAACTGAGCCTTGGCGGTCTCAAGTTGGGAAGCCCCGTCCGGCGTAATACGGAGAATCTCCTGACCCGCCTTAACCCGAGCCCCAACATCAGCCTTGATTTCCGTGATCCGGCCGGGCACCATGCTGTTCACCGTGGCCTGTTCATAGCCTTCCACGGTTCCGCCAACCGCCTCCAGGGCAGAGAGTGCCATACGCCGGACCGGTTCGACCCGAACCGGCAGCCCTTCATTCTTGCGGATCGCCTCAATAGTCTGGTCAGCCGCTTTTTTCCCTTTTCCACCGCAAGCGGCTAAAAGAAGCCCCAGGATAAGAAGGGCGCCTGTTGTCCATCGCATCCGGTTCATGTCGAATAACCTCATATGATTTCTCCTTTGATTTTCCTTACAGTTCACCCAGCAATAACTTGACGTCTATCACCGCACTGAGATAACCGAATTGGGAGGCGTGAAAAGCCAGTTTCGCCTGCTTCCAGTCGATTTCCGCATTATTCAAATCCACCAGGGTCTTGGATCCCACCTCATAAGCTTTTTTTGCCAACACATATCCTTTTTCCGCCAGTTTCAGCAGGGTCACTGAAGACTCAAGCCGTTTATGGTTGACATCCAACTGGTTAACTGCGTTCTTAAGTCCGATGTCCAGCCCGTCTTGGACCAGGCTCAGATTGACTTCATAGGACCGCTTATCGGACTGTGCCTGTCGGGTTTTCTGGAAGATGGTAAAACCGTTGAACAGATTCATCTTCATGCCCACAAACACGCTCTGATTATCATACCATTCCATAGCATCCCCCTGGTTGAATTGGGAGATTTTTCCCAGGGAGGCACCGCAGTAGATCATCGGGTAATGGTCGCTTCGGGCCAGTTTAACAAGTTGATTCTGGACCTCCAACCCCTTTTTTAGCTGAATAAGCGAATAATTCCGTTTTTCCATCTTTTCCTGAGCAGTTTCATAATCCACCAGATAAGGTTCCATAATAAATTCCCCGGTCACATCGAAGGACGGATCCGCAGGAAGACCAATCCGTTGCATCAATATGTCCTCTGTCAGATGAAGACTGTCCTCCGCATTCTGTCTGTCCACCAAAGACTTCTCATAACCGAGTCGGGCTGAAATGGTGTCCAATTCACTCCCCTTACCCACTGCAAACTGAATACGCGACAAGCGCAACACCTCTTCCCGCAGCGTCACACTTTCCTGTTGTATTTCCTGCCGTTTTTTCGCTAAAAGGGCCGCATAAAACAACCGGGTCGTTGTCGCCTTGGCGCTTTGGACCGCATTCGCATATTTCGCTTCCAATCCCTCCCGGTAGACCTTGGCAATTGTCAGGCCGATGCCGACTTTTCCCTGCGCAAAAAGGGCTTGGTTAATGGAGAGGGTCAGCGAAGCGGTCTGATCTTTTGTCATATCTGCAAAACCGGCGAACAAATTGTCTAAAACATTGGCTAAAACATAGGATCCACTTTGCGCAGCAGTATCAACATGAGCACTGTGTAAAATATCCGCAATGGAACCGCTGGAACCGCCGCTCATGCCGCCACCCAGCGCACTGTACTGTTCAAAGGCATAACTGTAATTAGCCGTCAAATCAATGGACGGCAGAGCCTTACCATAAGCTTCAGAAACCTGAGAAGCCACCTTCCGCTGCTCTTCGAAAACCATTTTGACTTCCTTGGAATTCTCCAGACCCAACTGGAGCAGTTCGGGCAGCGTGTAGGTTCTGGCCGAAAGGGAGCTTCCTCCAAAGCCCGTCAGGACGATAAGGAAGAGGGCGTTCAACTTCATAGTCATGCCTCCGCGGTTTCCGTGTCGGATTATTTCCGGCAGGAAAGACCGTTCATAAGAATATCACACAATTGTGTAACGGTTTCCCGTATATCGCCTATTTTCCCCGCCCATTTCCAAGAGCGAAGAACCGAACTGATAGGCGAAAGAAGATACATTGATACGACCGGCGCCGGCGCGACCAGGCAGATTTCATTCCGTTCTTCCGCTAATCGCAGCATTTCCGAAACATAGGACTTGACCTTTGCGTCCCAGGCCTGAAATCCATGAATCAATTCCTTGTGAAATTTCCGTCCAACACCGCCGTTATGAATGAGGCAATCCGATTCATGACTGCTCATGGCCAGAATAATGGCAAAATGTTCCCCAAAAAAAGCAAAGATTGTATTGAAAAGAATCTCCAATTTTGTCCGAATACTCGCGGCCGGATCAATTCGCTCGTTTAATACCTTGTATAAATCCTCATGTTTGAGAACAACCAGGTTAAAAAAGATGCTCTCTTTGTCCGGGTAATAATTGTATAATGACGCCTTGGAAAAACCGGCTTTAGCGGCAATGTCCTCTAAACGGGTCTCATGATAGCCCTTTTCGGCAAAAACCTGAATGGCCGCATCCAGAATGAGGGTACGTTTTGTTTCTCTGACCGCTTCTTCTCGAATTTCCTTTAAATCCATTCTTCTGACTCCAGAGTCATTTTATTAGACAAAGAATCTACAAATACGGAATTATGAAAGTCAAGCGCTGATCAAGAAATAGCAAGAAAGAAAAGTATTTTTAAGAAATTGACAGGCGAAGCTGATTCAAACCTGCAACAGCGGCCCGCTCCTGAATCTGGTTACGATTGCCGAAAAAGAAAAAGGAATCAGCTCGCTCTCCCTTTTTATCCGACAGTCCAATCCAGACTGTTCCGACCGGTTTGTCAACCGTTCCGCCGTTCGGGCCCGCTATACCGGTGATGGACAACCCGATATCCGCTCCTGTTTGCTGTCGAATCCCTTTGGCCATAGCACAAGCACACGCCTCGCTGACCGCTCCAAATTCCTTGATAATCCTGTCGGATACGGCAAGCATATTCTTTTTCAAACCATTACTGTAGGCAATAACGCCACCCAGGAAAAAGCCGGAACTTCCGGCAAGAGAGGTAAGCTTAGAACCTATTCGTCCGCCGGTACAGGATTCTGCAACCGCCAAGGTCACTTTGTTCTGTAAAAGTAATGAGGCAACCACACTTTCCAGGGTCTCCCCTATTCGTCCAAAAACAAATGAGCCTGCAACCGATCTTACCTTCTTTTCCCATGTTGCAAGCAGCCGCTTATCCGAACCGGAAAGACGGACAATAACGCCGCTTATTTCCGGTAAGAAAGCCAGGGTAATATCTTTTGGCCATTTAAAATCCTTCAGCTTTTCCTGAAGTGTTGATTCTCCAATGCCGGAGGTTTTGATCTCCACATGATGAATCGGTTTGGACTTGAATCGTTTTCGAATGGCCGGCAGGACCACTTTTTGCATCAACCCTTTCATTTCGTGCGGTACGCCGGGCAGAGCAAATAAAAATCTTTTCGCATAAAAAAGAGCGGGGGCCGTACCATAAGGGTTGTCAATAGCTTGAAAACCCTCCGGCACCTGGGCCTGATTGAAATTGCAGGCAGCCATGGGCCGTTTGAATCGTTTAAAGGTCGCGATGAGCCGTTTGTGCTGATGCGCATCCGCTTTCAGCTTCTTTCCAAAAGCAGCGGCAAGCGCCTCCCGCGTCAAATCATCCACCGTGGGTCCCAAACCACCGGTGATCAGGAGAATGTCGGAACGAACACTTTTCACGGCACGGATAATAGCCGGCAATTCATCAGGCACAGAAAGCCGTTCCATGACGCGTACACCTTTTTCGGTCAACACTTGGCCGATATAGGCGGAATTGGTGTCCACGGTTTCTCCGAACAGGAGTTCATTGCCGACTGTTATCAACGAACAGGTAGGTTCTGTCATAAGATAATGTGGACAAGTAGATTTAGAATGATACAAGCATACAAGCCGGCAATGAGGTCATCCGCCATGATGCCGACCCCGCCGGGAAGTCGTTCAGCAATATTCGCGGGCCACACCTTGGCAATATCGAAAAAACGAAACAGGAAAAATCCGGCCAATGGAATCCAAAATGGACCGGTAATGAGATTGGAAGGAATAAATAAAAATGCAAGCCACTGGCCCGCAGCTTCGTCAATGACCGCGCAGGAAGGGTCCTTTTCCAAAGCCTCCTGCTCCAGAAAAGAGGCGGCCGGTATCCCGACTAACACCATGAGCAGAAGTCCCGCTGATTGCAAAAGCGAAAAGGAGGCCGGCGCCAGGAAATGCGCAGCCAACCATAACAACAGCAGTGCGGCCAAGGAGCCGGCCGTGCCCGGCGCAAAAGGAAAACGGCCTGAATAAAAAAATGTGCCGACTATCCGGTAAAATGATTTAATCACGGGTTGCTCACCTCAAAATTAAAAACTGACCCGATCTTCCATTGCCTTTAGTAACGTAATCTCATCCAGATATTCCAGCTCAGACCCTACCGGCAGTCCGCGTGCCAGCCGGGTGACCTTAGCCCCTTTTTCCCGAAGCAGCTTGGCCAAATAAAAGGCGGTATGATCCCCTTCCGTTCCGGTACTGGTCGACAGAATGACCTCCATCTCCGGTCCGCTGACCCGGGCAAGCAGTTCGCGCACTTTCAGCTTATCGGGGGTCATGCCGTCAATGGGCGACAAGGCACCGCCCAGCACATGATAGAGCCCTTTATAAAAACCGCTCCGCTCGATGGCAAAGATATCCGACGGCTTTTCCACCACACAAATCTGACGGTTATTGCGATAGTGACTGTTGCAGATCAGGCATCGTTCGGTTTCCGTGTAATTGAAGCAGACCGAACACTCGCGTATCTTTTCGCGTGCAATGCGAATGGCATCCGATAGGCGTACGGTCTCCTCCACCGGCAATCGGAGAATATGATAGGCCAGCCGCTGGGCGCTCTTCCTGCCGATGCTGGGCAATTTAGCCAACTCGTCGAAAAGTTCCTGGAGCGGGGCGGCGACCTGTTCCATTACATCAGTCCCGGTATTTTCATGCCGCCGGTCAGCCCCGATAACCGCGAGTTGCTTGCCTCAGATGCCTTTTCACGTGCCTGACGCACAGCCGCCATAATCAAGTCTTCCAGCATTTCCACATCATCCGGATCCACCACCTCTTTTTTGATGGCAATACCCGTCATTTCCATCTGGCCGTTCATTTTAACGGTCACCAGACCACCGGAGGCCACCCCCTCGAATTCGGTACCCGAAAGCTCACTCTGCGCTTTCATCATTTCAGTCTGCATCCGTTGGGCCTGTTTGAGTAAATCCTTCATTCCTTTGGACATGGTTTCCTCACTTGTAAAAGAAATGGTTCATTATTTTACTTCTCCGTTGAACATATCGAGAAGGGTGCCAATAATGGGCTCCTTCTCTGCCGCCTCATTGATATTCATGGTTCGCGGGATCGGTCCGGCCGACACGCCCGACGCTGCCACACCGTTTCCGCCGGAAGCAGGCATCCCCTTTTCCTCATCCATGGATTCCAGAGAGAGGTGGCCTTCGTATCCGCAATGGCGCTTAAAAAAGTCAATCAGCACGCGCTGGTTGTCGGGCTTCATCATCTGCTGATATTGAAAGGAAAGATTTCTGGGTATGCCGATACGGATTTCATTCTCCTGCGTATCCAGAACGGCGGAATACGAGAGATAGGTCCCGATCTTCATATTTTCCATGGTAATGGCTTTGACGCAGTCGCGCCAACGCACCTTCAGGTCCGATAATCCTAACGTAACAATGGGCATCTCTTCCTGGGGTGGAGGGGAAACGGAAATCGGGGGCTTTGGGATGAGCCTTTGACTCGGAGTCAAATCACTTTTTTTTTTTTGCTCCGGTCCTGCTCCCCGAAGAAGGGCGCTGATTTCAACCGCATCATCCAGTCGGGCCAGTTTCAGCAGGGCCGCCTCCAGCTCAAAACGGGGCATGGTGCTGTTGCTGATTCGATAGGTCAGACGGGACAGGATGTCGAGCATACGCAACAAATCGGTTTCGTGGAATTGTTTGGACTGTTCGCGCAATTTATCGAAAGCATCGGCCGGCAGATTAAACAGCACAGGATCCGCATTCCGCAAACGTGCCAACAATAGATGGCGCACATGCTCCTGAAGCCCATCCGAGAATTCGGCCAAGTCATACCCTTCGGCAAAGACCGCAGCCACCCGTTCCATCACAGCCCCTTCGTCTTTTGCCAGCAGGGACTGAAAAAGGGTGAGATAACTTTCCGTGTCCACCAGTCCCAGCACGCTGCGGACTTCGACAGAGGTTAATTGACCGGTACAGAAGGGAATGATCTGATCCAACAAGGTCAAGGCATCACGCATGGACCCATTCGCCTTGCGTGCCACCAGCAAAAGCGCCTCCTCATCAAAGGCAATCTTCTCCTCAAGACAGATGAATTTCAGACGGGCCATCACATCAACGGGCGAGATGCGCTTGAAATCATACCGTTGAATGCGGGACAGGATCGTTTCCGGCACCTTCTGAGGTTCCGTGGTGGCAAAGATGAAGATAAAATTAGGGGGCGGTTCCTCCAAACTCTTCAAAAGGGCGTTGAAAGCTTCCTTGGTAAGCATGTGGACTTCATCGATGATGACGATGCGGGATTTTCCGCCCACCGGCGTATAAGCGATGTGTTCACGGAGATCCCGGATTTCGTCGATGCCGCGATTGCTGGCACCGTCGATCTCCATGACATCCAGGCCGATGCCACCCTGTATCTCCCGGCAGGAATGGCAGACACCGCAGGGCTTTGCCGTAGGTCCTTTTTCACAATTCAGGGCCATGGCCAGAAGCCGGGCCGTGGTGGTCTTGCCCACTCCGCGCGTACCGGTGAAAAGAAATGCGTGAGCCACCCGCTTAGTCTCAATGGCTTTGGCGAGTGTCCGGGCGATATGGGCCTGCCCGATGAGATCATCAAAGGTCAGGGGCCGCCATTTTCGGGCTAAAACAAGGTAGGACATAGGCAACGCTTGTAAAAATAAGGCCAGGTTGATTGCGGCACATCCAGGGTATCGCTTACCGTTGCTACCTTCCGGTCCTGGCGGAGTTCACAAGCCTGGATTGCGCAAGACCTGGCCAATTTATTCGGAGAGGGCGGGATTCGAACCCGCGAAACCCTTTTAGAGGTTTACACGATTTCCAGTCGTGCTCCTTCAACCAACTCGGACACCTCTCCATATTATTCAATGTTTTAAAGAAAAGTAAGATAACTTATCGGTTTCCGGGTTATCAAATATTTTAAGGCCGATCAAAGGAACACGCAATAAATAAGCAAGTTGACACGGTAATTGGGCTCTCATCAAACCAGCAGCTTCTTATTCAACTCCTGCACCTGATGCTTGAATTCCCACACCGTATCCCAATCAAACCCGCCATGCGTGTATAGATAGGTTAAATCATTCTGCAACAGCGGCTCTTGGGCAATTTCCGGTTGGTGTTGCACAATCTCCTCATAACGAACGCTGCCCGGAATGGGCGCGAATTGGTTTACAAATATTTTAAGACCCACTTCATGAATTAACCGGGCATCTTGCCTGACCCGATCAAGCCTATCGCCAGGTGACAGCATTAGATACGCACCTGTTTCCCGTGGAGAAAAGCCCGCCTTTTTCAAACAGCATGCTGCTTTGACCAAATCCTCTGCTCCCACTTTTCGTTCTCCACAAGACCGTTCAAAACCGAGGCGAAGGGTCTTTACGCCTGCGGAAAAAAGAAGCCCTGCCACCTCTTCGTTTATCATGCGCGCATGCATCCCGTTTGCAAAATGGAGGTTCAGCGTTCGCTTTAAGGAAAGAATATGGTGCAATAATGGGGCTAACCCGGATTCAAACCGGTAAAGGGGTGCATCGTCATAAAAAACCACCTCTTCCCCTCCGCTTCGTACAAAACAATCGATTCGGCCTATATTTTCCGCAACGGATTCAACCGCCACGGCACCGGGATTAACTTTACTCGTAGCGCAATAGGGACAGCGATCCGGACATCCTTTAATGACCCGAAGAGGCAAAACCTCTTTCATTTCGGGTACGGTCAAAAAGGTGGGTTCGCGACTTCCTCCTGTCACCTCGGCATCAAGACTCATCCCAAGCGACGCCCATTGGCGGGCATGGTCGGGCAGGAGCGTAGGATAAATGCCACCCAGCTTAATGAACGTTTCAGGATAAGCTTGTCGGATCTCCTGCACAGCCAAGGCCACCCCCGAGTACCAGTAAGTCATGAGGGACGTGATAAAAACGATATCCGGTTTGCCAAAAAGAGTCAGCGCTTGTCGAAATTCATCCAAAGAAATACCATATCGCTTGTATTTTCTGGGAATTCTTGAAAAAAAAGCAGGGGGTTCCAGTTCAACACTCTCAAAATCACCGGTATGAAACTTCTTTTTTCGGACATGGCTGCCCAGACAATCAATCAGCTTGATGTCATGATTATTCCTGAATCGTTCCAAAAAACGATAAAATGGGAAAGGACGCATCCACTCATCATAGGCCTTAAAATCAACAATCCAAGGATTGACTAAGAGTATTTTCAACGGTCAAACTGATTGGTAATAGGCATACGGCGGTCTTTACCGAACGCCAGGGGGGTTATTTTGATTCCCGGTGCGGATTGACGCCGTTTATATTCGCTGATTTTGACTTTGCGCAACACATCGGCCACCACGCTTTTATTGAAGCCTTTTTTACAAATAGCGTCGGCATCCAGATTGGCTTCCACATGAAGTTGAAGAATGGCATCCAGTTCATGATAGGCCGGTAAGGAATCCGAATCCTTCTGGTTGGGTCGCAGTTCGGCTGTCGGCGGACGCCGGATAACGGACTTGGGAATAATGTCAAAACCGAACATACGGTTACAGTAATGGGACAATTCATACACCAACGCCTTGGGAAGGTCTTTGATTGGAGAAAACCCACCTGCCATGTCACCATAAAGGGTACAATATCCTACAGAGGCTTCGGATTTGTTCCCGGTTGACAATAAGAGCATGTTAAACTTGTTCGAATAGGCCATGAGCAGATTGGCTCGGATACGCGCCTGCAGATTCTCTTCGGCCAATCCTTCCGAAAGACCTCTAAAATCAACCGTTAAAAGCTTTTTATACTGTTCAAACAGCCCTTGAATGGCAATCTCACGAAAAGGCATACCAATACGATCAGCCAGTCTCTTGGCATCGCCTTTTGTCCCCACTGACGAATACCGGGTCGGAAGCGTAATACCAAGAACATTCTCCTTGCCCAAGGCCTCGGCAGCCAGGACCGCCACCAGGGCAGAATCAATGCCCCCGGACAGACCTAATAGCGCTTTTTTAAAACCATTTTTGAAGGCATAATCCTGAATACCCAGAATAAGCGCCTGATATACTTCTTCGACTTGATTCAAATAGGGTGACGGAGAAGGCTTCTTCGAATCGGACAAATTAACGGAGAGCCTATCTTCCTGAAATTGTGGAGACCGGGCTATCACCCGTCCATGATGATTCACCACAAAACTGCCGCCATCAAAAACCAATTCATCCTGACCACCGACTAAATTGCAATAGGCGGCTGCAATATGATACTGCTTTGCAAATTGAACCAGCAGTTTTTCTCTTTCCTGTATCTTGCCCCGGTGATAGGGGGATGCCGATAAATTGACAATCAGGTCCACTCCCTTTTTGCCTAAAGCTTCAAGAGGACCCTTTTTGTCCCACATGTCTTCGCAAATGGTGACCCCTATCCGCTTATTCCCCTGTTTGAGAATAAGCGGCTTTGTCCCTGCTGTAAAGTATCGTTTTTCATCAAATACCGAATAATTAGGCAGTCTGTTTTTGTGATAAATCGCCCGTATTTTACCGTATTGCAAGGCAACCGCACAATTGCCAAGCACCCCTTTTTCGCGAAAGGGGGTTCCAAGCAGGGTCAGGACAGGCCCAGAGAGTTTGGCTAAACGAGCAACCACGGCTTCGCACGCCTTGAGAAAAGCCTCGCTATACAACAAATCTTCCGGCGGATAACCGCACACGGACAATTCAGGAAAGAGCAACAGATCCGCTTTTCCGGCTTTTGCGGTCTGCATGGCTTCTCGGATTTTTCGTTCATTC
>Ga0156536_1223_pt1 | contig 12620 bp, 11 predicted proteins | sample RifOxyB2_FD_111931 | JGI IMG/M metagenome (GOLD analysis project Ga0156536, IMG submission 111931) | Elusimicrobia bacterium RIFOXYB2_FULL_49_7 | reverse complement strand
TCGAATGGGGAAAACACGGCTATCATGCATCCGATTATTTTGAACAACTCTATCAGTGGGCCATTCTATTAATCAAAGCAGGCAAAGCCTATGTTTGTGATATTTCCGCAGAAGAAATGAGCAAGAGCCGCGGCACCCTGACCGAGCCCGGCAAAAACAGCCCTTTTCGAGAACGCCCGGTTGCCGAAAGTCTGGATCTCTTTGCCCGTATGAAACAAGGAGAATTTCCGGATGGTTCAAGGACTCTTCGGGCAAAAATTGATATGGCATCACCTAATCTGAATCTGCGCGATCCGGTCATGTATCGAATCAAACGCGACCCCCATCCTCGTACCGGAACCGCCTGGTGCATCTATCCCATGTACGATTATGCACACGGCGAGAGCGATTGGATCGAAGGCATTACCCATTCCATTTGCACCTTGGAATACGAAGATCATCGTCCCCTCTATGAGTGGTATATCGAGCAGATTGATAAGTGCGGCGGTGCGCCGAAAGGCAGTACCCATCGGCCGAAACAGTATGAATTTGCAAGGCTCAACCTCACCTATACGGTGATGAGCAAACGGTTGTTGCTGCGCCTTGTAAAAGAAGGCCATGTGACCGGCTGGGACGATCCCCGCATGCCCACCCTGACCGGTTTGCGTCGTCGCGGTTATACGGCAGAGTCGGTACGTCATTTCTGCGAACGCATCGGCGTAGCCAAACGGGACAGCACCGTGGATTTGGCGCTATTGGAACATTGTCTCCGGGAAGACCTCAATAAACGGGCCCCCCGTTATTTGGCTGTTTTAAAACCTCTTAAAGTCATTATTGATAATTACCCGGAAAATCAGGTTGAGGAATTTGAAGCGGTCAACAACCCGGAAGACCTTTCCATGGGCACGCGCAAACTCCCCTTTTCACGGGAGATTTATATCGAACAAGATGATTTCATGGAAGTGCCTGCTAAAAAATATCATCGTCTCTATCCGGGCAATGAAGTTCGTTTACGCTACGCTTATTTTATCAAGTGTATTTCGGTTAACAAAGACCCTGCCACCGGAAAGATGACAGAAATACATTGCACCTATGATCCCGATACGCGCGGGGGTGATGCCAAAGACGGCCGTAAGGTCAAAGGAACCATTCATTGGGTCAGTGCAGCCCGGGCATTTCAGAGTACGGTCCGATTGTACGAAACACTTTTTACCCAACCCGATCCCATGGAAGTACCGGAAGAGAGCGATTTCCTGAATAATCTGAATCCCAATTCCATTGAAATACTGCATCAATGCTTTTTAGAGCCTGCGCTTCGTTTAATGAAACCGGGTACCCATTGCCAGTTTGAACGACTCGGTTATTTTGTCGCAGACAGTGTGGATTCCAAGGAAAACAACCCTGTTTTTAACCGCGCCGTGACCTTGAAAGACTCGTGGGCTAAAATAGTTAAAAATCAGGGGTAGCCCGGATTTAACTAAACGAAAGAATTCTATGATTATCATATCTTACTTAATATCAACCTGTTGTAAATTTAAATAGGTAATATTAACTCTCATTATTAACTATCTTTTTGTCGATATTTTAGTTAGATATATTAATGGGGGAATTGATATGGAATCCGGAATAAAAAGAATTAAGATACCGCCAGCGGATCGTGCAAGTTTGATAAAGATTTGCAACAATCTGCCCTACAACAGCAAGATTGAGCTGGGAGGTTATATTACTCCGGCTGCCATCTATTACCGGCAAGGGGATGCGAATAATGTCCCGATTTCCGGAAAGCATCGCATTGTTTTTCATACCCATCCCAATAAGCCGGGCGCGGATATGCCTTCTGAATTGGATATCCTTAATCTTATTTTTATGGATTGGTCGCATTCCATCCTCATGACTCCGCAAAGACTGATAATCATGTCCAAGACCGCGTCCACGGTCAAGGCGATGGCGGAAATGGGACAAACCCATGACAAGTATACCATTGACGTTGCCACTCTTCTTCATGAGAAGGGTCCGGAAAGCGCTTTCTTTTTCCTGGCTCGAAAATTCATGGCCCTTCATACCGATCAGTTTAAGATCAATCATGAAAACTGGGCCCATATTTGGGAACGGTTTGTAGTGGAACAGCTTAAGATAGAACTGAAAACCTGGGATTGTGTCCCAATCTCTGAAGCCGCCTAAATCCTGAATTCCCCATTCTCATACAATAACACTGATTTGCCGTTGGACAGTTTTGCTGTCACCGCTTTTTTCTCTGTATTCACCAAGTCCCAATGCAGGGAGGAATCATTATACCCCAAATCCGCTTTGTTTTTTTTACTCAGCTTGGACGGATTGCCGCGATAAGTGTTGGTATAAGCTGACCCAAGTGCTACATGGGCATTGCCATAAGCGCCACCAAAGTTTTCGTCATAAAGGGTGTCGGCCATAAAACGACTGATTCTGGAAAACCGTTTATCCGTAAGAGAAAATTCACCCACCCGACAGGCACCGACGTCACTTTTCAGCATCTTGCGAACAAAAGCCTCCCCTTGAGCCGCTTTCACGGAAAAAGCTTGCCCCTTTTTAAAACCGATGCGGACATCTCGTACGATATTGCCGGTCCGGAAAGAGGGCAGATTGGAAAAATAGGCGCCTTCCGTTCCCCGCCAGTCAGGAGAGGTGAAAATTTCAAAACTGGGAATATTGTGGCCGCTCTGACCCAACCAAAGCCGTTGTTCCCCCAAAGACACCTGAAGCGACCAGGTTGCCGCCTCCATTGTCAGGGTTTTAATTTTCATTGAATTGAGCCGTTTGCGAATAGCGGTACCGACTTTAAAAACACGTTTCCACTCTCCAATGGGATCGTTTTTATCCAGAAAGCAGGCCTTGCGAATCTGTTCCGTATAGGTCTTTAAAGACAGACCGGCTGCCTGAGCCAACGCTTGCGTCGGTAACGAGCAAAGCGTCCAGCCGAAGCTACCTTCATCCTCTCGTCGCCACAGTATGTCACGAAAAGGTTTTCGAGCAACCATCGCCGTCGTGATTTTGGAAGGCGCCACTTCTTTAAGATGAGTCAGGCTGGATGGGGCCATAATAAAGATCGAACCGTTTAATTTCTCATTCAATTCTTTTGTGCCCGGGGCAATAAATTGAAGCTGTTCCAAGCAGCTTTTTTTATAGAAATGTCTTTCCATGCCTGCTGTTTCAACAAATCTGATAACGGGTTGAAAGCCTTTTGTAATGCATTGCTTGAAGACCGCCTCAGCTAATTCCAATCCTTCCCATTCAAATGAGATTCGGATGATATCACCCTTCTTATAGGGTTTTGTCCTGGCAGTTGTCAGCGCCCACACCAGAACTTCAGCGTATTTTTCTATCTCTGTTTTACTCAACATCACTTACCCCTTTCATTTGACATCAAACCGATATAAAATTCCATTTTCAGCGCGCACTAAAAGCGTCTTTCCGGATAATAGCGTGGAAGCGACACGTCCAACAACCCGACACTCCTGCACCGTCTTTCCGTCCTCTGCCCGCATGGCCACTACGCGCCCATTGCCGGAAAAGGCGAGCAAGCCGTCAGAGCACTGAATATTTTCAAAGCCGTAGGCCATATCCCGGCGTTGCCAAATCCGTTTACCATCTTTCAAGTCCAGCGCACCAAATCCCGAATTGGGAAAAATGAAATAAAGTCGGGAGGCGTCCGCTGTTACCGAAGAGAAAGGCTGGCCGGTTCTGAACTCCAACTCTTTGTTTCCCGTTCCGGCAGCATAGACACGACAGAAACCGGAAGCGGTTTGTAGGATCACATGTCCGTTGGTCATAACCGGCAAGGCGGATAATTTTTCACCCTGCTCCAGGAACTGAAGGTCGTTTCCATGGCGACGCATGACGCCTCCCTCCAAGCCGACCAGCCAGAGAGCATTATCCGCAGTCAGCGGAAAAATAGCCTTGATTTTACGAAAATCACGTCGTTCGGCTCTGCCATTGACACGATTAACAAAAAGGCATCCGTTATTCCAGGTCCCGATTGCCAGGTCGTTGCCCGCCGCAGCAAATTGGGTGATATTTTCGCGGACTTCCAGATGGAAGCGTTCGTGCTGAGAAGACAGATCAAGACAAATGAGGTTGATGCCATCATGACAGAAAAGCTCGCTTCCGATCATCAGCCCGGTCTGAAGGGCGGCATCGGGTTTGCGCAACCGATAACGCCATAACAGTTCGCCGTTTTCCAGGGAAAGGATACGTACCTCGCCCACACCCAACACGGCAATTCGGTTATCCTGAAGATAAAACGGGCTGAAGCGGCCGACATGCTCGACCGAGGCTGTCCAAACCGCACCGGTCAGAGTACGCAGGTTGTCGAGAAGCGCCTTATCTCCGGATTCCAAGGGATCGGACGATGCGATATAGCGCTCAAATGCATCCAGAGCCGGTTGAATACGCCCTTCCTGAAGCAGAAGGTGGGCCAACTGTCTGTTCATCGCCGGATCGCCGGGTGCCAACGTGGACAAGGCCTCCTGCAAGCTTCGTTCCGCGGATTTGGAGAGACCGCTTTTTATCATCATTTCCGCTTCCAGACGGACCGGTGCCAGCCGCGGATCTTCTTTTCTGGAACAGGTCGGATCGAGCAGGAAAAAACCGCTGTTTTCCGTAAGAACCCCGAGAGCATTCCCAAGTATCACGAGTTCCAAATGATCGGTTTCACCGGTAGGATATAGCCAAAGCGGGCTGCCATCTTCCGAATAAGCGCTGATCCGCCCTTTTCGGTCGGCCACAAAAAGACGTCCCCGATTTTGCAGAAGCGCGCCGGGGCTCGCTTGAAAGGTGAAGAGTTGCCGGCCACTTTCCGGATCCAAGCCGGACAAACGTCCGCTTTCATCCAGCAGACAGAGCGGTCCATGGTCCTCCATTTTCAAGGAAAGAATCACGGCCTCGTTTTCCCGGTTCCAGAGCGTCTTGCCGGTAAAACCGTCCAAACAATAAAGGGAGCCCTTATTGACGATGAAAAATGTCTCTTCCCCGGAAATCAGCGGAAGAAGTGCGGGATCCGTACTCGTCCAGACAATCGCACCGCTTTTCGGATTGAGCGCCGCTATTCCGCTGAAGGCCATACGGAAAAGCAGATAACCTGCACACAAAACAGGCGCTTCAGCCATACGCGATTCATCGGGTAAGACGGTCCTCCAGAGCCGCTTGCCGCTGCGACTGTCCAACGCAATCGCTTCCCTGCCCGCGGAAAGGAAAAGTACGTTGCCGGGTCCGACCCGCACCGGAGAGGTCGCCGTACCGCAACGACTGTTCCATAGAGGTTCTCCGGTCATGCCGTCCAGACAGAAAAGGGAACCGTTTCGTACCGGCATGAAAATACGATCGTCTAAGACGGCCGGTGCGATTCGACTGTCCACTCCGCGACGCGCCCACAATATCTTGCCATCACTTTTCCGGACCACCACCAAATAACCTTCATCCACGGTCAGGACGATACGCTCCCCGGACAAGACAGCGCCGGTAATATTACCCGAGCCGAAGGCTTGGCGCCACATCAGCAGGTATCCCTCTCCTTTCCGCTTGTCATCGTGCGTCACAGCCAAGGTTTCAATCTTCGCCGTCTCTCCCATCACCATCCGGCAAAAAGAAAGTCCGCGTCGTGCCAGTACCATGGCATTCGAATCCTGCGCAAAACCGGAAAGGACCTTTTCATAAAGTCGTGCCGCGTCATCCGGTCGGCCGGCCACTTGCGCCTGATACTTGGCCTCCTCCAGCAGAGAATCCACTGTCGAATAACCGGCAGCCGTTCCATTCAAGACAAAAATAAGGAAAATCAATAATACCATGTTACAGATTTTCCGGGCAAAACTTATATCCTACCCCGCGGATGCTCTTGAGTACCGTCGGGTTATCCGTTTCAGGTTCGAGTTTTTGGCGAAGACGGACCAGAAAATTATCTACAGTTCGTGTGGACGGATAAACCTCGTACCCCCACACCGCATCAAGCAGATCCTCCCTGGAAACCGCTTCACCCGGATGGAGCACAAAATATTTCATAATCTCAAACTCCTTGGTGGAGCACTCGACCGATTTTCCATCAATCATCATCTCATATTTTTTAAAATCCATCGAGAGCCGTCCCATCCGGTAGGTCTCCACCACGGACTGTTCCTTGCCGATACGTCGAAAAATGGCTTTAATTTTGGCCAAAAGTTCCATTAGGCTGAAAGGTTTGACCATATAATCGTCCGCACCGGCATTAAAACCCATAATACGATCCATCTCCTCTTTTTTAGCGGTCAACATAAGGACAAAGGCGCGCAACCCTTTTTCTCTTATCTTGCGGCAGACGTCGTAGCCCCCTAATTTCGGAAGCATGAGATCCAGAACGATAAGATCAGGCCGGGTACGCAAAGCGACTTCCAGGCCTGCTTCCCCGTCCGAGGCGGTAAAAACCTTATACCTTTCCATTTCCAGACTATCCTTTAATCCGAGACGAATGGCCTCTTCATCTTCTATAATGACGATTTTGAATTCCATGCTTCTCCTTCCGACACCGGGAGGCAAAACGCCACCCGCAATCCCCCGCCCAAGGCGGGTTCCGCCATAATCGTTCCCTTATGATCCAGAATGATTTTCCGTGCGATGGCCAGCCCCAAACCGGTTCCCTTGATTTGCGCGGCCGTTCCGTTCTCAGACCGGTAGAATTCGTCGAAGATGCGCTCCGCTTCACCGGGTTGAATTCCCATGCCGTAATCGCGTATCGAGCACACGGCCATGCCTTCCTGTAAACCGGTACGGATTTCCACTTCCCGCCGTCCGGTTGAATACTTTACCGCATTGTCCACCAAATTGACCACCACCTGGGCCGCCATTTTCCGGTCGCAGAAGACGAACAAGCTGCGGCTTCGAACACGATCAACAAAAACATCCTTTTCATCCAGAAGCGGTGCCAGTGCAGAGAGCGCGTCATCGATGATCTTTTCCAGATCCGCATGTTCGAATTCATATCGTATCCGGCCTTCCTCGACCCGAGAAAAGTCGAGCATCTTGTCGATCAGTCCGGTGAGTCGTTCTGATTCCCGCTTGATATGGCCCACGTATTCGGTCCGTTTCCCCTCATCCAATACCCGGCTGCGATCGAGCATCTCGCTGAACATGCGAATGGAGGTCAGCGGCGTCTTCAGCTCGTGAGAAACAGAACTGATGAAGTTGGAGCGCATCCGGATAACCGCCAATTCCCGTCGTACCGCACGATAGGTAAGCCACACGCCGACGGCAATCGCGGAAATAAGGATAATGAGAAAAGAGAGATAAATATAACGGTGCAATCGGAGAATGCCATGCAGTTCGCCCGGCCGTTTTTCCGCCATTCGGACATTCAAAAAGGAAAGGCGACCGCACAAACCGTCCGTGAGTTGAACCTGATTCTCCTCCCCGGGTTCACGTTCAAAAGAGGAATAGAGCACCTCTCCTTCGGCGGTTGAAATGGACAACCCAAGATGAGGCTGTTCACGTTCGAACCGTCGAACGCTCTCCAGAATAGCCTCTTTTTTCAGAATGGCACCGATACCGCCGCCGGCCGGCGCAGGAGCAATATAATAGATTAAGGAGTCACGCATGGCATACCCGAAGGTCAGAGAATCCCGGCGCTGAAGTAAGGCCTGAAGCGGCCGAATCAACCGGTTCTCCGCCAGCCGTCGCTCTGCAGAAGAAACCATGGCCGGAACCTGTTCCGGCGATAATGTCTCCATTTCACGGCCGATACGGCGGGTATAATACACAAACTCCTCTTCGAATACCGGTGTGGTATCCGATATCAACGTCTGAAAACAATCGGTCAACAGCAATTGCGCCTTATCCTTTTGGCCGAGTTGAACAAATATTTTCGCGGCCAGAAGGCCGCCCATCATGCAACTCGAAACCGTCAGCGGCGACGGCGCGGACAGGGAATCCGCCATCAGCTGAAAAGCGGTTTTCAGTGCGGACGGAAACTCCCCGTTCCGCATCAGACAGCGGACATCCGAGGCAAGTCGAAGGGCCTCTCGAGGAAGCAACGCCGACCCTGTTCCTTTTCGAGCCGAGAGTGTCGGGCAATCGGCCGCCAATAGGCCGGAACGGTATTCCGCCTGATATTGAAGAATCGTTTCGTCGGAATAAGGCTTTAAAAAAGCGGCCGGGATCTCTCGTCGGGACACCAGTCGCACCGGATAGGTAATCCGTCCGTCCGGCGCCAGGATAAAAATCAATTCCGAAAGGCCGCTCGGATGCAAAACGGAATTGCGGTTCCTCAGCCGTTCCGGCAGGGAGGATTCAAATACGGAGAGATCGTTGTCGATACCGACTTTTAATGTCTTAAGGTTCCGGCGGTATTCCTCCATCATTTTATGTTCCAGGACATAACGTTCGTTGCGCACCGCACGGGCACCCAATAGGACCAACAGAAAACTGGGCAACACCACCGCCAGCAGCAGCGTGAGCAACAGTTTCGGACTCACGGTATAGGATTTGGCCTTCATTGCAAAAACGGTATCAAAAAAGCAAGATTCAGATAAGAAGCCGGATGCGGAAGCGTGAAGAGATCCATTGAAAGATTGGCGGTCACCACATCGTAAAAATTAAGGTCAAGACCCACGGTCGGTCGGAACATGTTTTTATAGAGGGAGCGATCCACGGTCATGGATGAGGCACTGGGATGTTGGATGTTTTTTGCACCATAACGTTCCACGCCGGCCTTAAGGATGGAAAAACCGGCAGACAATCCAGGGGATAAAAGCCACTGGTTCATACAGTAAACATACCGGGCGGAGAAATATTGAAGAATCCCGAACTCCACCGTTTGTCCGAGTGAATCGTCCTGCATATCCTTTTTCCCATATCCCACATCAATCACAACGGTGCTATGATAATTCAGAATGTTCCGTCTAATCTGAGCATTCAGACATTTGATGCCGAAACGTTGGCCCTGATAACCAAAATCATATTCGCTGAAAGCGGCGCCATTATCCCAGGTCAATCCGTTGGCCAGGACAAATCCAAGTCCCATGCTGCCGAGGCGGGCCGGGGCATTAAAAAAAAGATTATTTGCCTTTTTTTGCGCAATGGAAGAATCGTCCCGGATATCCAGGGTTTTAAAAATGTCCTGGGTAAAGATGGAATCAGGCCGTTCTCGGATGGCTTGCCGCACCCGTTTGGGCGGAACTTTAAATTTGGGGTTATAAGTCTGTTTTTCCATAAAGAGCGAGTCGAATACCACTCTTTGACCTTCAATTTCGACATAGTCTATTTCTTTTTTCTCAATGACAATAGAACGCTGAAACTGGGGGGAAAAAACCTTTAGGATGACCTCGGATTTGCTAATCACATCCCCTTCAACACGTGTACCGTTTTTTAAGACAACCGTGTCCGCCCCAATCAAACCGACAGACAATAAAAAGAAAAAAAAGGACTTCACGCTCTAAAAATACTAAAAAGAAGGGGTTGAAACATATTATATTTAGCCTTCATTCAGGAGGGAAAATGAAAGCATTGGCCGTTAACGGCAGTCCCAGACAAGAAGGCAATACCGCCCTGCTTCTCTCTACGGTTATAAACAGACTATCCGGTCAGGGAATTGAAGTGGAACTCCTCTCCCTGTCCGGCCGAAACCTCCACGGCTGTATCGCCTGTATGGGCTGTAAAAACCCGGACAACGAACACCCGCGCTGCATCCAGGAAGATCTCGATGATTTCAAAGGAATTTTAGACAAATTCTTGGCTGCAGACATCATTCTACTGGGCTCTCCGGTCTATTTCGGCAGCGCCACACCGGAACTGATGGCCGTGCTTCACCGCGTCGGCTATGCTGTCCGCGGCGGGAAAAAGGCGTGGTTAAAAGATAAGCTGGGCGCAGCGGTGGTGTGCGCGCGACGTGCGGGTCAAAACTTCACTTTTGCGCAATTGAATTACTTCTTTTTCATCAACCAAATGATTGTACCGGGTTCCTCATATTGGAACATCGGTTTCGGCGGCCCGGCCGGCTCTGTTAAGAATGATACGGAAGGACTCTCCACCATGGAGACGCTGGGCGACAATCTGGCCTCACTTCTAAAAAAACTGAAACGAGATTAGTATCTAATGAAAACAGTTGCCCGGTTAGCTCAGGTGGATAGAGCGATTCTTTCCTAAAGAATAGGCCACAGGTTCGAGTCCTGTACCGGGTACTATTTTATCTCTCTTAATTACAAAGCCTTAGCAAAATCCATCTTCTGTTTTGGAGGCAGAATATTTATGTTTAATTTGACATTTAATGTATTTAGTTATACTTTTATGGTAAATTTAGAGCTTAGCAATCGCCCCTTTACCGAACAGGATAGTGATGGAATCAAGTTTTCAGTCTGAAAATGAGAATTCGTTCAATATTTACCTAAAAGACATCTCAAAATTCAAACCGCTCAAACGGGAAGAAGAGCACGATCTTATCATCCACGTCAAAAAGGGGGATAAGGCGGCCATGAAAAAACTTATCGAAGCGAACCTGCGTTTCGTGGTATCCGTGGCCAGCAACTATCGAAATCAGGGCATGCCGTTGGCTGATTTGGTGAATGAAGGCAACATCGGCCTTATCCGCTCGGCCAAACGATTTGACGAAACCAAGAATTTCAAATTCATCTCCTATGCGGTCTGGTGGATTAGGCAGGCTATTTTACAGGCCATGTCAGAACAGTCGCGCATCATGAAGTTACCCCTTAATCGGGTTTCCACTATTCATAATGTGGGCAAAGTAGTCAGCAAGCTCGAACAGAAACTAAAACGTTTTCCAACGTGCGATGAGATTGCCAAACATCTTAAGATTGATGAGGGCGATGTCCGGGAAGCGTTTGCCATTGGAAGCGGCCATAGCTCCCTTGATTCTCCCTTCTCCAATGAAGATGACGGCTCTTTACTGGACCTGATTGAGAACGAACAAGCGCCCTCCCCTGATGATAAGATTGATGGTTATTTCTTAGGCAATGAGATTGAGGATCTTCTTAATACATTGAAACGGCGTGAAGCGGAAGTACTTCGCCTTTATTATGGTATCGATTGCGAACGAAGCCATACGCTCGAAGAAATCGCAGCCAAGTACAACCTAACCCGTGAGCGTATCCGTCAGATAAAAGAACGGGCCATTAAACGGCTGAAGCATCCCTCCCGCAATACTTCGTTGCGCAAGTTCCACCAGGGATAAAGCCCTCTTGCATGGCACTAAAGATGAAAATGACCAGACAAACACATGGTCGTGGTTGCGGTCAACCGTACTATGCACTCCTATACCAATACCCTTAAAATCCTCTGCTCCGCTTTTCGCATCGACAATGACGGGCTGCACGTCTCCTGCGAAAAAAGAATTATCGAAGCCGCCTTTGCCTGCAACAGCACCTTCTCGGCAACGCTTCTCAAACTCAATCCGGACGACATGGATAAATTCATTCTGGTGCAGATCGACAAAGCCGGGCTGGGACACAATGTATTCACAGAAGAAGCCACCGCCCTCATCGTACGCTCCGCAGACGGTTACTTACGAAAATGCAGAAACCTGTGCATCTCCCGCCTTATTGAAGCCGTCAGAGCCAGAACCAAATCCATCACCATTGACATCGTCAACAAGGTGCTTATCCAACCGCATTGGAGGTTCGATTACGATTTGGCCACAGATGTTGCCGCACAAAGATAATTACACTTCAGGCAATCAAAAGCATCATCAAGGTCGTTGGCGAAAACCACCGGCCTTTTTTACCGGCTGCTTAGCGTGGGAAAATCTCCGAAAAGGGGCGAAATCTTATGACAAATAATTCGGGAAAAACTATGATAACAAAAAAGAAAATCACACCATGTCTCTCCCTTGGTTTTAAAAAGCTGTCAAGGAATATGTGTCATTTTTAATTAGATAGAATGTATAACAATTAGGTATATTCTGCAAGAGGTTTTATGGAATGGCATTATATCCTTATCGCCAACATCTTCGGCTGGAGCAACTTGCCCCGTCAGACAGGAAAACCATTTTCAGAATGATTGAAGGCTTTGCCCTACAAAGGAGATAAAAACCATGACAACACTGACCATACCGTTAAAATCAAAGACGCAGCTCCGTCTTGCAAACTACACAAAACGAACGCACACTCAGCCTGCAAAGCTGGCACAGGATGCTCTTGACCGCCACCTGGCTATTCTGGAGTTTGAAGAGATGCGGAAACTGGTTGAACCCAGGGTCAAAAAACTAGGTTTCAAAACAGATGAAGATATTTTCAAGACAATGCGGCGGTGAAAGTCCTTTTTGACGCCAATGTTTTAGTATCTGCTTACGGCAATCCCGGTGTTTGCAGACGACTTTATATGACCTGCATCCAGAAACACAGCGTTTATGTCAGCCCATATATTCTGGAAGAAATGAGTATTGCGCTGATTCAGAAATTCCATATTCCGGAAGACGATGTAAAAAAAATCATCGCATCGATACACTTCACCTGCAAAGTCATCCGGGATGTTGAAGAGGTGCCTGTGGGTTCATGCGACCGCAAAGACGACCCCATTCTGGCCGCTGCCCTCCATTGCAATGCGGATTACCTTGTAACCGGAGACTTGGACTTGCTGACATTAAAGGCATACCATGGAATTCCAATTATTGCACCTGGCGTATTGACCCGGAC
>Ga0156536_1058_pt2 | contig 12679 bp, 12 predicted proteins | sample RifOxyB2_FD_111931 | JGI IMG/M metagenome (GOLD analysis project Ga0156536, IMG submission 111931) | Elusimicrobia bacterium RIFOXYB2_FULL_49_7 | reverse complement strand
GTCCTCTCCATTGAATTTCACCGTCCCGGACGTAGGCCGCATCATCCCGCCCAGCATGAGAAGCAAGGTGCTCTTGCCGCTCCCGCTGGAACCGTGGATGACCGTCATCTCTCCACTCTTGAAGCGGAAATTCAGACGGTCCACGGCCGTAATGACAGCGTCATGTTTACGATATAATCTCGACAGTTCCGTTACCGATAACTCGTCCATCTATTCCTCCATTAATATGCTGCTCGGGTCGGAACGGAACAGGCTAAAGAGCGGAATGCTTTCCGCCGCCAGCGAAGTGAGCAAAGTCAAGAGACTGATTTTGGGGAGATCCGCCCATTGATACGCGACCTCAGCCGTCTCGGTTACCAAAAAAACCGAAGTCCAATAGACGGCCAGGGCGGAACCGATGATGAACCCGGTCACCGAAGACAACAGCGCCAATATGCCGATTTTGATGAAATAGAGCGACAGAATATAGGACCGGCCTGTGCCCATGGCTATCAGTATTCCCGTTTCCTTCCTGCGTTCCGCAACTTCCTGGGCGCAGGAAATGATGATGATTAAAATGGTGACAATTAGGATAAGACCAAGAAGGTAATAAAGCGTCCGATCCGTGGTCTGCCGGGCCAACGCCCGCCCTTGGATAAGATCGGTTTTAGTAATGAGCTTCATCTCGGGAACAAGGTTTTTCAGCATGGCGGTCTCATTTTTTATGGTCTTTTCTACATTGCTTCCATGCTGGCAGAGAAAAGCGAGAATGTAATGGATTTGACCTTTCTGGTGAAGTATGGATTGCAATATTGCAAGAGGAATATAAATTCGATAGTCATCTTCATTGCCCTTTTCCTTTACGATGGATTCAATTTTATATGTGTCCCCATTGATTTGAAGCGTATCTCCGGTCGCCCGCCTGAGTTGTTTAGCCGCCATGGCGCCCAGACGCGCTTCTCCTTTCCGCACCGGTCGTATCATATTCCCTTTTTCTGCGGTTTCGTCGGAGCGTTGGGCGATTCCGATGCCCGTTAACAGAAAGATATTATCATTCCGGGTCAGGCGGGTCTGTAAAACGGATACAAAGTAGCGTGAAGCGAGTTCATGGTCATCCGCCAATCTGACGGCAACATCTTCCGTAAACAGTGTCTGCTTATCCGTACACCAGTATACATCCAGCGGGTTTGTGCTATCCGGCAGGATAATAAGGTTATGCCCCAGCTTTTTTACGATGAGTTGCATGGACCGGTTCGTGTAGCGCGATGTGTTACTGATATAAACATAAAGGGAGACCGACGCCGTTAAAGCCAGCAACAGCAGAACGGTCACAAACCTTTTGTAAACGGCCTGTTGAAAAATCAATGTCAACCGCATGATACTCCCTCAGTAATGCCGGTTTTATCGGACGCGGGCCGAAATGCCGACAGCCATACGCCGTCCAAAGTCCGGGTATCCGATAGCGGTCGAGTACGGGTCGTCCGTCACATTCTCCATCCTCACAAAGGCGCGGGTGGTTTTATTCAGCTGATACCCCAAGACAATGTCCAATGTGCTGAAATCACCAAGCGGATGGAGCGCCCCATCCGGTGAAAACCGTTTATTCTCAAATGGACCGACGTATTTTCCAAACAGGTCGAGAGTGGCCCCAAACCGTTCCAAAGTCAGCCCCGCCGACACAATTTGATCCGGTGTGTTTTCCAAGGAATCATAGGGACTCTTTTTTAACATCCCATTGGCAAAGAGTGTCGCCAGATTATAGATTTCATTTGATCGGACATCAATCTCAACGCCTTTGACATCGATATTGCGATTTCTGTAAAGGGAATAAATGCGGCCGTCCGGCAGAGTATCCATGCGGTTGCTCATGAGTAACGCATTTTTCCGGTAGGTATAAAATCCTGTCAGCGTGGCTTTGCCTAAAGTGTTGCCAAACGTGGTGCCAACGTCGATTTTAATGCGGTTTTCATCTGTCGGTTTATTATAGGTTGTATCCAAGGTTCCGGTGCGCGCCACGATTGTTCCGAAAGCAAGATTAGCGTGCAGGGCCAGATTCTCCAAAATATCATAAGAAGCGCCGACATTACCATTCAATGCAAGCGGGTCCCAGGTGTTCTTGATGATGGATGCTGTTTTAAGCACGCCCGGTTCCAGGCTATTGTCGTAAGCGTCCTTGATCACCGTATATTCATCATTATAGGTTCGCGCTCCCCTTAAACCCGCATCCAGGTTCCATTTGCCAAGCCGGTGTTCATCGACCAGAACAAACGAAACGGTCTGGTTTTCACAACGGTAGCCGGAATAGTACCGCTTGCCGTTGGGCGCTGTCCAGTGATTATACAAACCGCCCACGCGCAGCACATTGTTGTTAAACAAGGAAAGCGCCTGGGTAATATTGATGCCCCATTCCCAATCCTTATCGACTGTCTTTGGCAAGAGTGCCGTCAGCGTATCGGGAATAACCCATTTCTTTGTCTTAGAATCGTAATATTTGATGGAATCCTTTTTTGTGTAGTATTTGGAAACCTCAAAAGTTGAACTACGGTTTGTGTAATAGCCGATGGCTTCCAGGGAAGCTTTTGGACTAAAGACATAAAAGGATTTCAGATTAAAGAAGGTGGCATGAAACGGATCAATGGTCGGGTCAGGAGCGGCAGTCACAGCCTTGGATAAGTTTGTTTCAGGCGGGTTTTCGAATTTCTGCATTTCCCGCTTGCCGTAAAGATGGAAAAGACGGAAATCCAGGGTGAGGTTCTTGGTGGGATTAAGTCCGGTATAGCCGTAGAAATTCAGCAAGCTTTGGGCGGCATTTTTGCCTTCCGGACCGTCCGTATGTTCAGCCGTAACACCGGCACTGTATTTAACCGGCCCAATTCGGCTCGGTACGGTTGATCCATGCAACAGATGGGCATGATAAGTCTCGAAAGAACCGTATTCCACATCATATTGCGTGGCAGGTGTATCGAATTTTTTCAACGTGACATTCACAACCCCGGAGAGACTTGTAAGGCTCGATAAAAGGGCTGCGCTGGAGCGTGTGATTTCAATACGTTCGATATCTCCGCTCGAGAAGAAATAGGGCAGCTCTTGAAATTCATTCTGCCAGGCGCCCTCAATTGCGTAAGTAGGGTAAGGATATTTCTGGCCGCGGAAGGAGACGAATTGCTTGACCTTCTTGCCACGGCTTTCCACAAATGCTCCGGGAACATACTGGAGCGCCTGGATGAGGTTTTTTGCGCCCTGACGTTCTATGGCCGTGTCATTCACCGTTGTTGTAGAGGCCGCCAAACCCGGTGATTCCAGACGGGGATATTGAACAACATCTCTGAGACGTTTTCCGAAAACGGTGATTGAATACATATCTATAGCCGAATCTTGCAGCAGGAGGGCTGAATCAATGGCGAATACCGTTGAATTTTGCGTCGGGGCAACCGAATCAACGATTAAACCATCAGACGCATGGGTGTTGATTGTCATGTTTAGTGATAACAGCATTAACAGCACGAATTGACTTCGCATGACTTTTCTCCTTATGGGATGAAGGAAATCCGATATACCATAATACGAAGAAAAGTCGGAAAAGGGACAATAAGATGAATCTCCGGCCCCTTTTTCTATTCCGTCATGGCAAATCGGGCTGTCCGAACGCTTCCATTGGTCCGCAATGCCAGGAAATAAGTCCATGGAACAAAAGAATCGAAAGCAGTATGACCGAGATTTCCGGTTACAGGCAGTCCAATTGGCTGAGTCAGCCGGAAAGACAGACCGAGACGTCGAAAAGAATCTTGGTCTTTACATTGGAGCCATTCGGCGTTGGCGGCGGGAGTTTTCGGCAGACCCGGATGCCGCATTTCCCGGCATTGGCTGCCTGAAGCCAGCAGACGAAGAGGTGCGACGTCTCCGTCTGGAAAACGACGTTCTCAGGCAGGAGCGTGACATCTTAAAAAAAGCAATGGCCATCTTCTCATGTCCCCGCGGCGGTTTGTCCAGGCTTAAAATATTCATCAGCTTTGTACTGTTGACCGCGGGATTCATCCGTTTCTCCTTGGTTTGAACCGTTAAATTGTTTTTCCTCGTACAATCGAGTAGACTACCGGAACAAAAAAGAAAGTGATGAGCAGCGAGAATGTTATTCCCCCCACGACCGAAACGCCCAGAGGCCTTAAAATATCCACGCCGTCGCCGATGTTGAGCACAAAAGGCAGCAGTCCCAACACCGCGGTCAAAAAGGTCATCACAATGGGCCTCAAACGCGTGGTGGCTGCGGCCACTATCGCATCCTCGACTGCAATTCCTTCCGCCCGCTTTTCCTCGATAAACGAAAGGAGCAAAACCCAGTGGTTGATAAGCATGCCGATGAGCACAATAATGCCTATGTAAGCCGTCACGCCCAGGGGAACATGGGCGATGGACAGGGCGAACATAAAGCCGGTCAGCGCCAGCGGAATAGACAGCATGACAATCAAGGGCAGGCGGATGGATTCAAAGAGAACAATCAAAAGAACAAAGGCCAGCAGAATGCCGATGCCGATGACGGTAAACATGTTTTTATTACTTTCCTGCATCATGCGCGCCTGTCCGCCCGCTTTGATAAAAACATTCTGCGGCAACGGCACATCCCGGACTTTACGGTAAACCTCGTCTGTCACCGACCCTACATTGCCGCCGGTCACGGAGCCCGTGACTTTGATGATTCTCATCCGGTCCCGCCTGTCAATAGTCAGCGGGCCCGTGGTTTGTGTGAGTGTGGCGACATCCCGCAAATAGACCTGCCCATTTTTCGCAAACAGCGGTGTGTTTCGCAAGTCTTCACGACCGGTCAGCCAACCGCTGTCGGAAACGACCCGTATCGGATAAAAGAAGCCGTTTTCCTTGTATTGCGTGGCGACCTGGCCGTCTAAAAGCGTTCTTGTCGTTGAACTGACCTGCTGACTCGATAAATCGAATTCCGCAAGGCGGTCTTTATTGAAAAGAAGCGTATATTCGGGCTTGTTTATGTCTATGGAAACATCAAGATTACCCAGCCCTTTTACATCCTTAACGGCGGCTTGAATTCCAAGCACCGTTGAATAGAGTTCATTAATATCCAGATTTTTGGGCCCATACACTTCTATTTCCACGTCATAATCGCCGACCACCCGGATGCCTTTCATCTTTGTATGAAAAACTTTGACCTTGGCGCCCGGGTATTTTGCGGCGCGCGCCAGGCTGTCGCCGAACAGTTTAACAAACGCATCGGTACTAAGCTTACGTTTGAGTTTTGGAATCAACTGGACGTTCACTTCGCCTTCATGGGGAATTTCGTAGGTGACAAGCCCCCATATTCTGCCGCCGGCAAGGGCGGACACGGTTTGCACATCCGGCAGAGAACGAGCAACCTTTTCAATGTTACGGAGTACTTTTTCATTCTCCGGAGCGGATGTTCCGGTGGGCAACTTGACCTTGACGGTAATCATACCATCATCAGGCTGCGGCATGAATTCACTGCCGATATTGCGGGATACCATCATGGCCCAAATGAAAAAACCGGCCATAACGGCAATGACTGCGATTTTCCCGTGTCGCAGCAATACGCATAGCAAACGGGAATAGCCGTTTTCGATTACCTTGATTATCCCAGTAATTGGACCTTCCTTGAGAGTGCTTTTTACTTTTTCGTCCTTAAACAGGAGTATCGAAAGCGCCGGTATGACGGTACGGGATACGAAGAACGAGAATACAATGGCGATGGCAACCGTAATACCCAGTTCCTTGAATAAAAGAGAGGTCAGGCCCGGTATGAAGAGGAAAGGAAGAAAGATGACGACAAAAGTGAACATCGAATATAAAACCGGCTTTCCCACCTGTTCAATACCCAGCTGAACGGCATTGGGCGTTCCGGCATGCTGAAGCCGTGTGATGTTTTCAAGCACCACAATGCTGTCGTCAAGGATGACCGTGATGGCCACCACCAGTCCGCCAAGGGAAATAATATTGATGGAAAATCCCAGCATGTTCATGATTATGAAAGTGCCGAAGAGCGAAACCGGAAGGGACAAGCTAATCATTAAAACCCGCCGCCAGCCATTCAGGAAGAGAATGGTTACCAGCAGAACAAGAATACCGGCGATAATCGCGGCATCCTTGACGCCCGTATTCGCCGAGCGGATGTAGTCGGCCTGATCGTACGCAATTGAAATCGTAACGCCTGCCGGAAGCGAACCACGCAGCTCTTTTATCTTTTGCTGAATACCGGTTTCCACATCAATAGTATTGAAACCGTCCTGTTTGAAAATCGACATTTTGACGCCTTCTTTGCCGTCGATTCTCGTAAAAACACGCTGTACATCATGGCTGTCCTCGACTCGGGCGAAATCCTTTATGTAAACCGATTTGCCCTGAGTGTCCGAAAGGATTACGATATTACGGATGCTTTCGAGGTCATGGTATTCGGCGCTGATTCTGACCAGATTATCCTTGCGGCCCACAACCATGCGGCCAACAGAATTCTCTGTGTTCTCGTCGCGGATGCGCTGTACAATGCGGTCCGGCGTTATGCCCATCGCCTGCGCCCTAAATGGGTCGATAAGAACCCGTATCTCCCTGCTCAACCCACCGGTCACTTCCGCGCCCGCGGTTCCCGAAACAGTGACGAATTCCGGCTGAAGATAATTCTCGACCCATGAACGCAATTGAGCCAGATTATGATTAGCTGAAGTTATAATGATATCCATGACAGGAAGCTGGGACGGGTCCGCCTTTAATACCAGCGGTTCGTTTGCGTCCTTCGGCAGTTTCTGGCGGACCTGGTTAATTTTTGCAAGCACGTCCTGATAGGCGATGTCGCGGTCCGCATCGTAGGTAAAATTAACCAGCAGCTGATATTTGCCTTCCATACACTGTGCTTCGAGATAATCCAGTTTGTCAATGGTTGACATCTTCTGTTCAAGCGGTTCGGCAATGTTATCTTCAATGTCCTGGGGTGTTGCACCCTTCCAGTCCACATAGACCTTGACCATTGGATAGGTAATATCAGGGAGCAGGTTCACGGGCAGCCGGTGGAAACTGAAGAGGCCCAGCACCCAGAGTGCGACCGTTAAGGCCAGAACGGAAAGAGGCTTATTGAGGGAAATGTCCGATAGCTTCATTTCTTCATGTCGCCTTTCGCACCCGGCCCATTGTCCATGATTTTGACAACGGCACCATCCTTGATATTGTCCTGCCCCATCAGGATGATTTTATCTCCGGCGGTTAAGCCCTCCGTTATTTCAACCATGGAATTTGTCTCGATACCGGTTGTGACCTTGCGCGCGTGAGCCGTGCTGTCCGTAACCGTGAACACAAACTTGTTTCCGTTGGGACGAAACAGTACCGCGTCATAGGGCACAACAAGGGCCGAGGGACGCGAGGCAACCGTGATGTCCACAACCGCGCTCATCCCGGGCCGCAGAGTTTTCCGGGTTCCCAGCGTGATCTCAACGCCCAGGGTTCGGCTGCGTGTATCCACCGAAGGGTACATGAGAGAAACCACGCCCGTGGCCGACGAATCCGCGCCTGAAACCGTTACCCGCACTTTCTGTCCGGTCTTTACTGCGGAAACATACCGCTCCGGCAAGGCGGTCTTGACAATAAGCTTCTGAATATCCGCGACCTCGGCAAGCGGTTGGCGAACCGAAACCATCGCGCCGGGCTCAACGGATTTGGTGATGACCACGCCCTTGATTGGAGATACGATTGGCGCTGATTTGTAAAGCGATGTCGCGGCATCCAGACGCGCCTTCGCGGATTGGACGGTTGCGTTGCTGTCGTTTCCCGCGACATTCCGCGCCTGGTTATATTCCGCCTGGACGATGGCCAGCATATTCTGCTGGTCGCTTGACATGATATATCCGATAATCATACCCGGAGTCACGGCGTCACCCTCACGGAGGTCCAGCGATAACACGGTGCCTTCCGCCGGCGCATTAATCCATGTGCGCAAGCGTGAACCAACGGTTCCGGTCACCCTGATTTTCTCGGCGATGGGCTGCGTCTTAAGGACCATGACTTTTACGCCCGGCTTTTTCTTGGGAGCCGGAGCGCCGCTTTCGTTGTTCTCCTTCGAACCGCCGCACCCGCTAAGCGCCACGAGTAAGAGCGCCGATAAAAACAAACCCGCTATTCGATGATTATTCATTTATGGGTCTCCTCTGCTTTCAATACCGATGGACAAAGGACGGCTATTTCCTCAATGGCGATGCGGTAGTCAACATGCGCATTAAAGAAATCCTGCTGCGCCCGCGCATAGGTATTCTGGGCGTCAATAAGCTCAAAAGCGCTAAGTTTCCCGGTCGAATAACGAAGTTCAGCGATACCGACCGTCTCATTCGCCGATTCCACCACCTGTCCGGCGATGTTGATCTTATCTTTTTTATCATTCAAGGACTCGATGGCGGAGCGTAATCGTGCCGTTAGGCTGACCCAAGTCTGGTCCAGGGTGTTTTCGGCCTGTTGTGTCCGCTCATAGGCTTGTGCCGCCTGCGCCCGGGTTCCTCCCCCACGGTATAGGGGTACGGATATCGAAGCGCCGATAACCCAGTTAGGATTTCCGGGAAAGAAACGGTCCTCTTCACGGTTATAGCCGCCGTTCAATGATAGGGTCGGGAAATAGTCCGCTTTGGCGACCTTTTCGTTCAGCAGGGCGTTTTCATGCGCCGCTTGCGCCGCCTTCATTTCCGGCGCCTCCTTGAGTTCCTGCATCAGATACTCCATGTCAACCGGCAAAGATTCCAGCGTGTCCGATAAAACCGAATCCGCGACGGAACAGGTGTCCGTAACGCCGATGGCCTGGGCAAGCTGATATTGCCGGGTCTTGAGCTGCGATTCAAACGCGGTCAGCTGGCCCCCGGCAATCAGGAGTTGCGTGCGCAGGCGGACAACATCAAGGTTGGAGGTCTTGCCTCCCTGGAAAAGAAGCTCCGCTATATCGGATTGGGCGCGTGTCCGCTGGATGAGGTCACGCTGGACGCCGACCGCAAAACGCGCCTTCACGGTCTCAAAGTACGCCCGTGCGATTGCCAGCCTTATGCTTCTGCGGGTCTGTGATAGTTTTTGGTTTTCGACGACCGTGAGCGTTTCCGCCGCGGAAATCTGGTTGCGGTACTTTCCTCCGGCGAACAGCAGTTGCTTGGCGGTAACATCCGTATAAAAATCATCGTTCGAATTTCCGAGGAGGTATTTCTTGCCCGGAGGTCCTTCGCCCAGCCTTGTATAATTTGCCGATGCCGATAGTTGCGGAAACAGATTCGACACGATCTGTAGTTTTCGTTGTTGTGATTCGCGGATTCTTGATAAGCCGTTCTTGATTTCGGAATGAGCTGAATCAGCGAGGGATAGGGCGGCTTTAAAGTCTATTTTTAGAGTGCCGGAAACGACATTCGCGGTCCCCGATATCAGTAAAAAAAAGCATAAGGCAAGAAGTCGCATCATTTTGGCGCGCATTCTCCGATCTTGCAGGCTTTGGCAATCTGGGAAGGGTTCAGCTTCATCTTATCCGCAAGCGCCTGGTCGATGGTGATCATTCCGCCGACGGCCGTCGGATTCTTAAGAACCCATGTTTTCAGGTTTTCAGGAGTGGTGAAGAAACCCTGATGGAAACACCCGGCTGAACCGAACTTGCCGTCCGGGCCTTTTTTAAGGCCGAACCAGGCCACGCTAGTGGCCGGTTCAATTGATTGAACATAGCCGTTGAATGTTTTGACCGTTACCATCACGCCGGTAAGACGATCCGGCTGGAAGACTTCGATATCCTTGCCTGTGCGTGCGGCCACACCGAGTGCGCAGTGGGAACAGCAGCCCCAGGTATAGATGCCGTCAGCCTTGACAACAGCGGCATCCTCCGGATAGACCGCCCGGTCGCAGAAACCGCACCGGATGGCCTGTTCCTTGCGTTTGAGCGTTGCCCAATCGAGTATCGAACCTCCCGCTTTCCCCGTTTCTTTGAGAGCCTGTTTCCCGTCTTTAAACGCTTTTATGGAAGGGCGGGCATTGCCGTCGGAAAAGCCGTATAAATAATGCAGTTGAGCGGCTGGAAATGTCCTGCCTGTTTGATAATCCGCCGCCTGTGTATTGTCCTCAAGCAGGCTCTTGTCTTCCAATAGGCAGGATTCCATGATGAAATAGCAGTGCGGGCCGCAATACCGGACATCGCCTTTGGCTGTTTTCACCACAACAAGGGTTTTATCATCGATGGTCCCATCGCACATGGCGCATATTTGCGATTTTAAGCGTTCATCCTTTCCCGCGGGTTCCATCCGGCTGTAATCGGTCTTTAATACGCTGTCCGCAAAGGCATATTTCAGTTCGCGCCATTTATCCAGAATGCCGAAACGGGAAATGTATCCTTCATGACGCCAGAGCTCCTTGTCGTTTTCATCCAGGAAGATTTGGGTGGGGATGACCTTGATGTCGAATTTCTCGGCCAGTGTTTTATCACCGCCGATGCCGACTTCCACAAAGCGGGTGGTGAAGTCGTTCTTAAAATCGACCTTCAACCGTTCCACGATCGGCGCCATGAGACGGCAGGGAATGCAGGTTTTTGAACCCAACTCAAGGAATTCCGGCATGGGTTTTGCGGATGCCGGAAGGGGTGTCCCGAGCAGGAAAGGTATCAACGCCAGAAAAAGACGGACCATGGAAACCTCCGTTTGGATTAAAAGAGTTTAAGCGTGTGGACCAGCGTCATGTAAACACCCGCGCCCAGGAATATCACGGCCATCACGCGCCTTATCCAGAGTTCGATGGCCGTCAGCCGGGTAAATACCTTTCCCACGGCCTGGACGCTGATTGCCATGACCACGGCGAAAACCAGGACTGGAATGGCGGTCCCGATGCCGTAAACGGACGGAACCAGGACCGTGGAGGAGTGACGAACGGCAATGGGAATGAGGCTGCCGAAAAAGAGGGCGGCGGAGACCGGGCAGAAGGTCAGCGCAAAGATTAAACCTAGAATCAATGCGCCCCATATCCCCGCCTTATCGACCCGTTTCCGTATCCGTTCGGACATGCCTCCTCCGCCGGTGCTGAAATCCACCAGGCCGAAAAGGACCAGGGCCACCACAATCAGCAGCGGCCCGAGTATTTTGTTCATGTTGGTCTGGAGAAACATGGAAACGTGCGGAATGGAGAGCAGGCTCTTGGTGACGACGAAGCCCACGATTAGATAGGTAATCATCCGGCCAAGCGTATAGAGCAACCCCGCGGAAAGGATGCTGCGCACGCTGCCCGCCCGCCGTCCCACATAGGAAATGGCGGCGATGTTGGCGGCAAGGGGGCAGGGGCTGATGGAGGTGGTCACCCCAAGCCAGAACGCCGCGCCGAGACTGAAAAGAAAGGTGTCCATAATTATGACCCGAGATACGCCCTGACTTCTTTGGCGATATAGGCCTTGAACTCGTCCTCCCGGCCGATCAGGTTCCAGACCTGGTCCAGGTTCTTCCATTCCGCCTGTTTTCCGTTTTTAATGTCCGAGACGATAACGGTCTTGGTATAGAGCCCGTATTCGTCGATGAAATGCCTGTTCTGTGGTTCGTCAACATTGACCATTTTAAAGACCATCCGTCCGCTATTTTGCTCGTTCGCGAAGTATTCGTCCATGGCCTTGCGCGTGGTCCCTTCGATGAAAATACAGGACCGGCAACGATAGGTGGTCATGAAATAATAAACCACGAGCTGGCGCGCCTCCTGTTTGGCCGACGTATCGGATGCGGCGGTTTTTGTCTGGGTGGCACCGGCGACGGGCTTGGGCGGGGTGTTTTCTTTTTTTGAAGGAGATGTTTTTCCAAAGGTCGAAACAGTCCATGTCCCCATCACCAGAATCGTGATGATCAGCAAGGAATATTTGACCCATGTTTTCGGCTTATTATCCACAGCAGCCTCCTTTTCCGGAAAACAGTTTTTCCGATAGCTCTGCCACCTTGGCGATGCTTTCTTCCGTGACAGGACTTGACCCTTTCTTATAACCGTTCGCCGTTATTTCAACATGGGTGAAGTCCTTTATCCCCGCTTTTTCAAGTGTTTTCCGCGTACAATGGACAGTGCATCCGTCAATGGCCAGCACACCGGAGGCGGCCTTCGTGGATTCTATCATGGCGCCCACTCCGCCGCCGATGCCGGCGAGGCAGTACATGTTGCCCACTCCTTTGTGGCTCAGCTTGCGGGCCGCGCGATCCGAAAGTTCGCCGACATCCGAAGCGCCGGAACAGGGGAAAATCAGCTTGGGCGCCTGTGCGCAATTGCAGGTAGCCATAAGATGCCTCCTTAGTTTGTGATTAGTTTCTTGATTTCATCAGGATTCGGCACCCTGCCCACCACCTTGACCTCGCCGTCAACGGCCAGGGCCGGCGTCATCATCACGTTGAATTTCATGATTTCGTTGATGTCCGTCACCTTGATGAGTTCGTATTCGATACCCAGCGCCTTGGCGGCCTGTTCCGTGGCTTCCGCCAACTTTTTGCATTTGGGGCATCCGGTGCCCAGAATTTGCAGCTTTTTCATCCAGACCTCCTGTTTAGAAATAATTTCCGTAAATCAACCCTGTCAGCGTGGCCATGACGATGACCAAAGACATATAGGTCGCCGTCTTCTTCCAGCCCATGATGGAGTTCAATACCAGCATGCTTTGGAGCGACAGCGCCGGTCCGGCCAGAAGCAGGGTCAAGGCGGGCCCTTTGCCCATACCGCT
>Ga0156536_1230_pt1 | contig 12684 bp, 12 predicted proteins | sample RifOxyB2_FD_111931 | JGI IMG/M metagenome (GOLD analysis project Ga0156536, IMG submission 111931) | Elusimicrobia bacterium RIFOXYB2_FULL_49_7 | reverse complement strand
GCCGGGTCACGACTTCGATATCCGACACAGCTGCAATACTCGACAGGGCTTCACCCCGGAAACCCATGGTGGTGATGCCGAAAAGGTCATCCTCGCCGGCCAATTTGGAGGAGGCATAGCGCTCGAACAGCAGGGGCGCATCCTCAGCATGGATGCCGCAGCCGTCATCCGACAAGCGGATAAGCTCCCGTCCGCCGTCTTTGATTTCAAGGACAAGACGCTCCGCTCCGCTGTCAAGACTGTTCTCAAGAAGTTCTTTGACCACGGACGCAGGCGATTCGACCACTTCACCTGCGGCTATTTTATTGATAAGAGATTCGGTGAGTTTTTGAATTCGGGTTATTTTCATCGGAAAACCGGATCAAAAAGATACCATTTGGCCCCCGGCTTTTCAATGAATTTCATTGAAGCCATACCTAAGGGATTGGTATTTTGTTCGACATGACCCCGCTTCTCATCATTCAGGGAGACAATACGCTGGAAAAGGAGCAATTCATCCGCGATCGTCTCTCCTCTCATCCCGACAAGGGAAATCTATCCATCGAATACGGGGATGAGATTTCCGGCGAGGCCATGATATCCGGCGCAGGTGCGCCCTCTCTTTTCGGCGGCGGCAGTCTCCGCCTGATTCGCGGCAGTGACGCCCTGACCACCGAGGATTTTGAAGGATTTGCGGATTTGATTCGCCGGCCTTCTCCGGACAGCACGGTCATCCTGGAAGGGAAAAAACCGGGTTCCCGCCTGGGAAAAGGGCATCCCTTCATCAAGGCCATGGCCGACCATGCTGATCGCGTTCAGATTATTCATTGTCAAAACCCTCCCTCCTATCAAATACCGCAATGGATTTCAGAACAGGCACGGAAACGATTCGGTCGTCCTATTGACAAGGCGGCTTGCGATCTGCTTCACAGCCGAGTGGGAGACGACCTGCCCGCCCTGATGAGCGAAATGACCAAGCTGGATATCGTCCTGCCGGCTAAGAAATCGATTTCCGCTGAAGCTGTTGAGCATTACGCAGCCATGGCGCGCGTTCGAAAGACATGGGATCTCCCTCCCCTGTTGGCCCGAAAAGAAGCGGCCGAGGCATTTCTGGCCCTGCGCAATCTTTACGACTACAACCACAACACGCTTCAGATTCTCTCAGCCATCAGCGACCATTTTTTCAAGCTCTGTTCTCTGCACGCCTATTTTGCCGCAGCACCGGACAAATGGGCGGATATCCGGCAACTGGAACCCCAAGGTGCGTCTGTCCGGAACCAATTGAATCCCCTGGTGGCAGATGCGTTGAATGCCGCAAACTTCTCCAGAAAAAAGGTCTCGCCCCAATTGGTGTATCCGCTCTTTGTGCTGCCCAAGATAATGCTCCAACTGACTAACTATTCCTTGGACCAATGCCGGTATATTCTCCGGCTGACTGCGTCGTTTGATCTGGATTTAAAAAGCGGACGCCATCCGGACGGCCCGGCATCTATGGAAGGGTTGCTCTATTATATCCTTTATTCGGATCGTTTCAGAACAGAGACATGGTTTTAACGCTTCCATTAACAGTAAAATATGTTCTTGGGGTATTGCAGGAGTTGCAACTTAATCGTATAATTAACTATACAATTATGAGACAAGTGAAGGGTTAAGAATGATTTTAGAACAGATTCCTATTTCTACCACATTTAAACAATATTTGACAGAATCACGTTTCATGGGCATCGTCCTCTCCATTGATGAGTATGGCAATGTCAACGATATCCTTTTCCAGGAAAATCAATATAATTTTAATTTTAATAGACTCATTAATCGCAATCTGACAGAATTCTACCATATTCCGGAAGATCGTCCCCTGTCGGAACGTTTCACCTATATAACCCATCCAGAAGAAATGCCGATTTCTTTTAATTTGACCTTTGCCTTTCGGTCAAAAAACATTCTCGAAGGATTTGATCTCGCCTTTGAATTCTTTTCAGGACTGCACTTTTCCAAGCTTCTGCTGCTCCATATTGAAAATTACGGCCGGTTCGGCCTTATTGTCTACAACTCCTTTTTTATTCGCGCCTCGGTTTTTAAACATCAACCCATTATTCTGCTTGACTCAGAGGGGGTTTTACAAGGGTTCAACAAGAGCTTCTTTCAACTTCTGAGTGCAAAAACAAAAACACCCTCTGACTTCCTGGGCAAAACCGCGGAAACGGTTCTAAGCCCTAATCCCCTTCGCACATTTCAAATTGCCCGCGAGGTCTATCTTCCGTGCTACCATTCCGCCTGGACGGAATTCCATTCCGAACAAGGTCCGTTAAGGATGGATAAAGAAACAAGGCATCCCTTGGAAGACGAGCAATTCCTCATTATCCGATCAGATACATTCCCAAAAACAACCTACAAACGACTCCCTCTTCATACTCCGTTCAACTTCAGACGCAGTGATTTTCGTCTTAAGCTCCAAATCGAAATACGTTCCGGGGAACTGCCTAAAATCATTTTGTGCGGAGAAAAAGACATCGGCTCTTTTTTTCCGGATCTGAACGGATACTTATTCGGCCATGATTCTTCCTCCGGACACTATACCATCAAACGGCACGGAGAACAGATACACCAGAGAAAATCCGGAGACATCTTCAGCCCCGGCGAGTACACAATCGAAATTCTCAGGCGGGGAACCTTGTTGGCTCTTTTTATTAACGGCGATTTCAAAATCGGTTTCATGGACTTTGAAATCAACACCAATGAAAACGGATGCCAATATCTCTTTTACCATTTCAACGATGATTTTGCCCTCCGGAACATAACCTTGTATTCCCAACCCTTGGAAATAGCGCCCGCCTCACCGACCAATGAATGCCACATCTTAAATGATACGGATAATCTCTTCCGCTTCCATTCGCTGGTCGAGCACGGTTTTTCCAGGGTACAAGACCATTTTTATTACGCTTTCATGCTCTACGACGTGACTCATTTCAACCGGAGCATCCAGACCCTGGAAGCACAGAAGGAAAAGACGGTCCACGAACTCGACAAATATAAGAACATCATCGCCCGCTTGTCCCTTGAACAAAAACAGATGATTGGAATCAATCCCGATATGGTCCGGCTTCAGGAAAAGGCGCGGATTGCCGCACAGTCCCCGGTCTCGATTCTCATTGAAGGCGATACGGGCACAGGCAAGGAGATTCTGGCCTATTTCATTCATCAGAACAGTCCGTATAACACCGGACAGTTCATCAAGGTCGACTGTTCACTGCTTCCCGGCACTCTTCTGGAAAGTGAATTATTCGGATTTGAAAAAGGGGCCTTTACGGGTGCGATCAAGCAGCGGCTCGGAAAGTTCGAAGAAGCGGACGGGGGCACGCTTTTTCTTGACGAAATCGGCAATCTGACCCAGGAAGTCCAGATCAAACTTCTGCAGTTCCTTCAGGATCTCACCATCGAGCGCATCGGCGGCAATAAACGAATCAAAGTGAACACACGCATCATCACCGCGACAAATTCCTCACTGAGAACCCTGGTGGAGGAAAAGAAATTCCGTTCCGACCTCTATTACCGCCTGAATACGGTTTATCTGAAGCTCCCGCCCTTGGCCGCGCGCAAGGAAGACATCCCTCACCTGGCCATCTATTTCCTAAAGGAGTATAATTACACCTTCAACCGAAATATTGAAGCCATTTCCCCGGATGCCTTCCAGAAATTGCTCGCCTATCATTGGCCGGGCAATATTCGGGAACTGGAAAATGTGATTCAACGGGCCGTCTTGTACTGCATCGACAAACAGATTGATAAAAAGCATATCGACATTGCGGCGGACCTCTCCCCGGTCAAGCATGCAGAGACAAACCCGCCTGAAGAAAGCATTCCTTACGGCAACTCCCGGGCCTTCCGCAAAGAACATGTTCTCTTTCTGTTACATAAGAACAATAATATCGTTGATTGGGCGGCCAAGGAGTCACGCATGTCCCGGGCCACCTTTTATCGCAAGATGCGGGAATTCAAGATTATCAGAAAATAAATCGGAGGTATCGAATGAAGACCTACAAAAAAGGGGATCTTTTCTTTCTCGAATTTCCAGAAGACATTCTGGAAGAATATGATGAGGAATTAGATCAGATACTGTCCAAAGTAGCCTCTCTGGGAAAATACAGTATGGTGGCGAACCTGAAAAATGCCCGTTACCTCTCCACACACACAATCCGGCTCCTTATCAAATGCCACAAATCCATGGAGAGTATCGGAAAATCCTTCTACCTGATTCATCCGACAGACGATATCCTAAAACTCCTGGAATTCACCAACCTGAACAAGATTCTATGCATTTATTCCGATGAGCATGCGCTGTTTCAAGCATTGAGCGGACAAACCGGTACGGCCGCTCTGTCGTCGCCTCCCCCGTCCGCGTCTCCCCTCCAAGAAACCTTCACCTACACGCTGCAGGACATGGATAAATTTGTTCTGGTTCGGATGTCCGGATATATCCGGTATTTTCAGGAGATGAAAAGATTCGAGGAAGATATTGTGAATTACGTCAAGAGAAAACACTACAATTACGTTTTCAATATGGAGAAAATCACCTTTATCGACAGTCTCGGTATCGCCCGATTCGTGAAGTTGCAGAATTTTCTAAAATCTAAGAACGGTCGTGTGGTCTTCTGCTCTCCCAATGAACTGGTAACGGATTTCTTCAATATTCTCGGCCTGGCCAACCGCTTCCTCCTCTTCAGCACCGAAGACGAAGCCTTTCGTCATATGGCTTGACGGAATAGGCGTAACGGTTTTCAGTAACGAATATCCACGATCCGTCGGATAATGAAAAGCCCTATTCCCTCAAGCAACAGCCCGGCAATCAAGAGCACCCGACCCAACGGTCGTTCGAACAAAGGCCGAGTCATGTGCGGATCCAGCAGATAGAGTCCGCCTAATAGCACGACCGGTAAAAGCCCGATAATGAGGCCCTGCATCTTGCCCTGGGAGGTGAGTACCCGCACTTTGCCGTCCAATGTTCGTCGCTCGCGAATCGTTGAGGCAATGGTCTCAAGTACGGAGGCGATGTTGCCCCCGCTTTTTTGTGCGATGATGACGGCTGCAGTAAAAATCGAGACGTCCGGAAGGGCGATGCGAGCGGAAAGCCGGTTCAACGCCTCCTCCATCGGAATACCGAGATCCACTTCCCGCATCATATGTCGTATTTCCTGACTCAGAGGACCCTCCCTTGAACTGCCTATCCGTTCAAAGGCCTCGACCACTCCTCCGCCGGCTCGAACCGAGGATGCAATCTTTTCAATGATAATGGGGAGTTGACGCTCCATTTCCTTGCGTCTCTTTTGACGGGAAAAGGGCGACATCTTCCATAGCGTCGCCGGTTCAGCGGTCAGATGCAGGACATCTGCGGAGTGTCGCGCCTTCTCCAACAATCGTCTTCCCTGTCCGGCCAAAAAAAGCCGAAGCACGGGCAGGGACAGATAAACGGCCAAAACCAGCGCCATACCAACCAGCAAAAGTGCGACAAAGAACATCAGACATCCTTTCCCAAGTCAATAAATTCTCCGATATCCAAATCATACCGGAATCGTTCCTTTACGATGACACTCTCTCCCTCCATACCCTTCACTTCGGAGAGGGAGACGATTTTCCGCGCCCCCCCCGGGAGCCGAGCTTGCTGGACAATCACGTCCACCGCCGAGACTATCTGTTCCCGGATTGCCTTAACCGGAAGGTCCACCCCGGACAGCAGAACCATGGTTTCCAGTCGCCGCACCATATCCGCCGGACTGTTGGCGTGTCCTGTCGTCAACGATCCGTCGTGTCCGGTATTCATGGCCTGAAGCATGTCCAGCGCCTCGCCGCCGCGGCATTCTCCGACCACAATACGATCCGGCCGCATCCGCAAACTGTTACGGACAAGCTCGCGAATGGTCACCTCGCCCTTGCCTTCCACGTTCGGAGGCCGCGCTTCCAGGGAGACCACATGGGCCTGATCCAGTTTCAATTCGGCGGCATCCTCAATGGTAATGATGCGCTCATCGTTCGGAATAAAGGAGGAAAGAATATTCAAAAGCGTGGTCTTACCGGAACCGGTGCCGCCTGACACAATGATATTCTTCCGGCCCACCACCGCCTGACGAAGATAGTCTACCATGGCCGGCGAAGCACTGCCGAATCGAATCAAATCATCGGGAAGCAATTGATGTCTTGAGAATTTACGTATCGTCAGCACCGGGCCGATAAGCGACAAGGGCGGAATGACCGCGTTGACCCGTGACCCATCCTTTAATCGGGCATCCACCAGAGGCGTGCTTTCATCGATACGCCGTCCGAGCGGGGTGACGATTCGTTCGATGATATCACGTACATGCTGCCCGGACAAAAAGGTGAGACCGGAAAGGCAAAGCATCCCGGCCCGTTCAACAAAAATACGGTCCGGACCGTTGACCATGATTTCCGAAACCGTGGAATCCGCCAAAAGCGGCTCCAGAGGGCCCAGTCCGAGTACGTCGTTTACGGCCTCCTTAAAATACTCGCTCCCACGTTCTCCGAAACGCTCGGCCAGTATCTCTTTCAGGTGCCCTCGGGTCAGTTCTTCGAGCCGTTCCTGAGAAAGAGAGGTCAGCTGGACCCGGTTGCGATTCATGCGCTCCAGCAGATCCAGGTGCACATTCCGACGTTCCTCAGCGGAAAAGACAGGAGGAAGCGAGGATAGCGAAACACGAAGAACAATGTCCCCAATACGGAAATCCTCATCAGGACGGACCCCGCAGTGTTCGCGGCGTTCTCCGCCATACCATAAACCGTTTGTGCTACCAAGATCGGTTACGATCAGGATCGCACCATCCCAGTGAAGACGGGCATGGTTCGCGGAGACGGTCGGATGAGGAAGGACAAGTTCGTTGTCCGGGTCACGCCCCAGCGCGTGGACACCGGGCAACAGAGACACGGTTGCCTCTCTGCCGTTGAACAGGACGTTACCGGCCCGTACTGCCAAAACCGCCGTGGCCACGTTCCGTTCCGCTGAGAGTGTCTGTTTCTTGAAGCGTCCATCCGGAATCTTCTTCACGACGGACAATAAGTTGGGCTATTTTCGAGCCCGGTTCCAGGGGCAATATCTCTCCGGGCCGGTGCTGGGTGAGAATAACCATGATTTCACCGCGATAAGCATTATCGATGATACCGCCGTGCACATCCCAACCATTTTTCCCCATGGAGGAACGGTTTTCGATCTGACAGTAATAACCGGCCGGAAGCTCCAGCGCGATACCGGTATGCACCTTGACCATGGTTGGGCCAAGGGATTCCACAGACAGGGCAAAAATATCCCAGCCGATGTCCCCATCCCTTCTTTCCGGGAGCCTCGCCTCGGGAGAGAGCTTTTTAACAAGCAGGGTGAGTTTAGCGTTCATAAAAACCGGTCTTATGTGAGCGTTGATATTCGTTGAGGTGATGTAACACGTCCCCCTCGCGCGCTTCTTTGAACATCTCGGCAATCATGGGATCATGGTATTCAAAAACCCTCTCCTCAAATGTGCTGTTCTGCACTTTAGTCAGAAAACCCTTGAAATAGTCGTGGCGGGAACCGTAAATATGATAGCTGTCGGACATATCCACATAGCGACCCGGAATAACCGGCCGTCCGCTTCTTTTACCGACCTCCTCCGCAATGTATTTCTGAAGGTGGACAAAAGCGAACATATTCATAAAAGCCGCGTCCAACGCATCACGGCTGCGAAAACGGACGTTCATATTCAACCGTCCCACGCCGTCCGCACCGTCTAATATGCGCACCCAGATACTCTGATTGCACGGCGAATGTTTGTCGTTCGGATCAAGATCCGGGCGCCAGGTAATCATCTGCAACCGCCGATTGTTCGGGGCCTTGACTAAGCCATTGATGACCTGCTCGAGCTGATTGACAGTATGATGCTTTCCGGCTTTATCTCGACAACCGTACCGAACCCAACGATCATGATAGGTGTAATTCCAGCGGGTATCGGAAGGATCGTCCGGATCCGCCTGCCAGGCGTCTTTGACACCATAGACCACTTCCTGAACATATTCCTCCAGTTCCGTAAAACCGCCCGGAAAAAGCTTATGAATCATGGGGTCCTTCCACGGACGCAGAATGGTCATGATCATGGTACAGTCGCGGGAAGCGGGATCCCCAGGTTTGTCGTACTTGGTTGAGACATGGCATCCCTTTTCCCACGTCTGCAGGAGCGAACGCTCCCAGACCTCGGCAATGGTCTCTCCTTCAACCGTGATGACCGGAATATCGCCTGTTTCGTATTTCAGCTCGCTCATTCGTTTCCTTTCATTCGGTTCAGCTTCCGAATTGTTTTCGGATATCCTTGAATTTTCCATGGCTTTCCAAAAAAACATCGGTCAGAAACGGGTCAAAATGCTCTCCCCGCTCCGCCTGAATGATTTCGCAGGCGGTCTCATGGGAGAAGGCCCGTTTATAGCATCGTTTGCTCACCAGCGCATCGTAGACATCCGCCAGTGCCACAATTCGTGCTGAAAGCGGAATGGCATCGCCGACCAAGGGTTTTCCCACCCCTTCTTCGACCAGCATGATGTCGCCCTTAAAGATATTGGGGTAGCCCCGACCGTTGTACTTCTGGTGGTGATGGTAGGCGATTTCCTTGCCCAGGGTAAAAAAGGTTCGGAAATTGAGTTTGCGTTCGAGTTCCGCGATGATATTGCCGCCGATGATGGTGTGCATCTTCATGATTTCGAACTCCTTGTCCGTCAGGCGTCCTTCCTTGAGAAGCACATCGTCCTTGATGCCAACCTTACCGATGTCGTGGAGCGGCGCGGAAATGTAGATTTCCTCGATATAACCGGGGGTGATGTACTTCTGATATTGACTCTTGCTCGCCAGCTCCTCAGCCATCAGCTTGCTGTAGTGGGCAATACGCAATGTATGATCACCCGTGTCCGGATCGCGTGCTTCGGCCAATCGGGTAAAACCCATCACCGACACATTCTGGGTTTGTTTGACATGGTTCAGCCCCTCATTGATGCGAAAATCAAGGTGACGGCTGGTGACCGTAAAAATGCGGCGACTTGCAAACAAGAAGACCAGCGGTACCAGAATTTCCATGATTTGGGATACGCCGAACCGGATGGGATGAACCCGAACCTGTAGCGCCAATATCTGGAAGTAATCCTCTCCGGTAAATAAACAGGATGACAAACGAATGAGGTGCAGTATCATCCAGATCAGAAAAGCACAGAGCAGGGGATGCCTGACAAAAAGGGCGAGAACGCGATCTAATCGGTCGAGAAGTTTTTCAATCATGGCGGTAACGGCTTGAGATAAAAAGGTCCGGACACCGCCTTATTTCAGAGTGCCGAAAAAATCCTCTTCACTCATATGAACCTTAATGATTTTTTCAATGCATAAAATACGCAGGATTTCATAGATGACTTGAGGCGGTTCCAAAATCACCAACGCGCCGCCCAGTGAGGACAATTTTTTCTGCCAGGAAATGAAAAGACTGACCGCCCCGCTGTTGAGAAAAGTGGTGTTCGACAAGTTGAGCGCGATGTGCGTATCACCACCGTCGATGGATTGGACGATTTTCTCTTTCAATACATTATAATTGTCAACCTCATTGATATCACCGTCGATATCCAGAATCTTGAATTGGCCGCGTTTTCTGATACTGACTTCCATTCGATCTCCTTGAAAAATAGGCAACCCGGTCTCTGTCCATAATTTAATAAATATGGGGCTCACTATAAAATATCTTTTTTATTGAGTTAAACCTCGAAAGCTTAATAATTTATCCGATAGAGGATGAAAGCAAAGAAACGGTTCGGACAGGTCTTTCTGACCGATACCCATTATATTCGGTCCATTCTGAATCAGGTACCGGAGAGACCGGAGGGCACGATCATGGAAATCGGTCCGGGACAAGGCGCCATCACATCCGGACTGGTCCGAAAATGCAGTCGTCTGCTGGCCTTTGAAATCGATCCGGACGCCTGTATTGCCCTACAGCCAATCTGCCGCACAAGCCCCCACCTGACGCTCCTCCAACAAGACGTTCTTACCGCGGATTTGCACCGCTTCCGGCAGGGAAACGAAAAATGGCTTTTGGTGGGCAATCTCCCCTATAATGTGGGTAACCTCATCCTTTTCAAACTGCTCGAATATCATGATATGATTGAATCAGCACTCTTTATGGTACAACGGGAAGTGGGTGATCGGCTGGTCGCATTACCCGGCGAAAAAGCCTATTCCTTTCTCACCGCAAGCCTGTCGACCTTTGCCTCCTTCAAACGGCTTTTCCACCTGCCACCCGGCGCGTTCCGTCCCATCCCCAACGTAGAATCCACCTTCCTGAAGATGACCCCCCTGGAAAATCCTTGCATCCGTCCCGGGGAACGGGAGGCCTATCTCAAACTGGTCAGCCTCGCTTTTTCGCAAAGACGTAAAAAGGCCATTCGGGTGTTGGAAAAAGGCTATCCGCGTGAAACCTTGAATCGTTTCTTTGCTGAAAAAGGGCTGGATGACAATGTCCGGGCCGAAACTTTCCCACCCGCGCTTTTCGCAGACCTTTTCCATGCCGTGGCAAACCCAAGCGGTCTCACATGAAATACGGTGCCGCCTGCCTGAGTCTCCTTTTCCTGTTGCTCTCACGGGTCCCGGCTGCGGACATTGAACCGGAAAGCGGCATCCCGTCACCCTGGATTCCGCTGTTGTCACCCCAGCCCTTCGGTTATGGAGAAGCACAGTTCGAGCAGGACGAATGGTACCGGAAATATAGCATTCAGACGGGCATCGGAAAGATACTGGGATCCGGATTCTTTATCCAGGACTCCTTTCGGTTAAGCCTTTCCCCAAAAACAAACGAACCCCTTACGTCCGGCAATGTCTCCCTCTGGAGCGGCCTTTTCCGGCCCATCACCCCTTCCCTGACCAGCGGCCTCTTTGTCAGCCTCTATTCCAACGGAACCCGGCTCAACGGGCTTTCCAATGGAAGTTGGGAAAGTGAATCAGACCAACAATCCCTTTTCCTTCGGAATGAATATGCCCCGCTTCCCTTTCTTTTTGCCCGCGTGGAAACGGGCATCGAGAGTGACGGCAACCGTTCACTCGATCAAAACCGACGCGCATTCGGTTTTCGATACGGTTTGCAGGGAGAAGTGGACGCAGACACCGCTTTTTTCCCGGATATCGGGAATTATCGGCTCATTGCCATTGCTCAAGGAAGCGAAGTACCGGACTTTGAAAACCGGCTTCAATCGCTTCAGGCAGGCGGGGTGACCCACTTACACGACCCGGAAGATTCTCTGGTTCTTGCCGCAGGCCTGCTGCGCCAGGAAACCCACGCCCGCCATCTGGTCCAAAGCGACCTTGAGAGTCGTTATTTATCCGGCAAACTCCAAAAACGGCTCAGCAAACAGATTCAAAGCGCGCTTCTGTTCGAACTCCGGCAACGGGAAATGCATTACCCCGGGCAACCCTTAAACGACAAACAGGAGAATTCCACGGCCGGCGGCGGCAACGCTCTTTTTTTCCTGGACCGCTTTGAAAGCCGGGTTCAGGCCTCCTACACGCATTCCTCGCTCATTAACGCTTTTTCAAAACCGGCGGAGGAACATCCCATTACAAACGAAGCATTAACAACCGCCGAGCGCCATCTATTCGATGAGGAAAAAGGTAATCTGGACCTCGGCTACACTCTGCGCTACCGCTATTGGCGCACTTTCGATGTCGGCTTCTACCGCGACATGAATATGATCCGCTTTGATCCCTCCTATTCCTACACGGATGCACAAGGGCTTCAGCACATCAATCCCGGGGCACGCGACATTCTGCGGGAACGTGACACCTTTCTCATCTCTTTTCCGGCCCGGGACACCGGAAATCTCCTGTTCGTGCGTGCGACGCTCCTGGAAAACCATCTTGATGCAACCCGCTCGGGTACGAACCACCTTTCCACCACCTATAAAGCGGGTCTCATCTGGCTCTGTCGGGCTAAATCACTCCTGACCACCGAGGAACGGCTGACCCTTTCGGTAACCGAAGATTCACTGTTCCACACCTTCGGCCGGGCAACACCCCATAGCTATTTCCGGCGACAGGAGATATCCTCCTTCAACGACCTCGATTTTATCCCTTTTTTCCGGAGTAAAGAGGACAGCGTGGTCATCAATCCGCTCTATGCATTAGAAGAAGGCGGCGGACTCGATTATAAAGGAAAGGAACGGCGCTTTTATAAAAGCGAAGCCTCCGGCATTCTGGGCCTCTCCTGCCGGATCACCCGTTCCTTCCTATCCTATTGGACCGCAGAAGCAGGAATCCAATACTCCCGTCTGGTCTCGTTTCATCTGGACGACGAAAAAATCGGAGACTCCCTGACCGAGAGCGAAGACAAGACATGGCGGCGTCTCTTTTTCATCCCAACCACATTCCATCACAACTACTCCTCGGCCAATCGGGAGATGATGGCCGGCGTCTCTTTTGATAATGGAAAATGGTCGGGGACCCTGAAGGCCAAACACTCCCTCTCCCGTTATAACGAGCGGGTTAATAGCGATTATTTCTATTTCAATTTGGCCGGAGGAATGCGGTTATGAGACTTCTTCCATTCCTATTGCTCCTCAGCCTTGTTCTTGGGGGCTGCTCCCTTTTTGCACCCAGAGACTCGGACGCACCCACACAAGTATCAAATCGAAGCTACACCCGTTACGATGATATCA
>Ga0156536_1049_pt1 | contig 12734 bp, 10 predicted proteins | sample RifOxyB2_FD_111931 | JGI IMG/M metagenome (GOLD analysis project Ga0156536, IMG submission 111931) | Elusimicrobia bacterium RIFOXYB2_FULL_49_7 | reverse complement strand
CGGTTTGTTTGGGTGCTGCCTTGTGTTTGGAGGGAAGTATCTTAACAATTTTTGTTTCACGCAATGGGGTAGGGGATGGGCCGGGGAGCAGACGCCGGATGGCGGCAATGGTTTTGCGAATAAGCGATGGACGCAAATGGGTTCCTTTGAAATAAAGAATAGATAAATAGAATACGAGAATAAGATAGGGCTTCTAAAACGGTGAAATCAAGCAAAAAGACCTTGCCGGCTATGATGTCAGTTCCAGCTGCCGAGCATTTCACGATAGAGGAGGAGCAGTCCCAACGGCAAGGGGCGCAATATTAAAGGGGAAAGGCGCCCATTAGGAAGGATTATTTCTTGAAAAAAGAGCGATTTTGGATTGGACATTAATCTGCCTTTCCCCTTCTTGAAGGATAAAAGATTAGTTGTTGAAGGAGGTAAAAAGGTTCAAATTTCACAAGATGTTGAAATTATTATATATTATGAACAGATGACCCAAGAGACCAGGCTAAAATCCAGAACCGCTGCGATTTCGGTGCTTTCCAATACCGTTTTGACCCTTTTAAAGTTGATTGCCGGATTGCTGACCGGATCCGTGGCTATCCTTTCTGAAGCCATTCATTCCGGCATGGATCTATTAGCTGCCATTATGGCCTTTGTGGCAGTCCGAGCATCGGGCAAACCCGCGGACAATGACCACCCCTTTGGGCACGGTAAGTTCGAGAATCTGGCTGGAACCTTGGAAGCTTTTCTGATTTTTGTGGCTGCCGGGTTAATCTTCTATGAAGCAGTGGCCAAACTGATTCATCCGGAACCGGTGGACAACGGACTCCTGTGGGGGGTGGCGGTCATGGGTTTATCCACGATCGCCAACATCCTCGTATCCAATCGGCTTTTCAAGGTGGGTAAGCAGACGGATTCCGTGGCGCTTATTGCGGATGGCTGGCATTTGCGGACCGATGTCTATACCTCAGCCGGTGTGTTTGCGGGCCTTCTCATCATGGTGGCAGGCGAAAAGCTTTTGCCGGGCCGTCATTTTCACTGGATTGATCCTGTGGCCGCCATCTTTGTCACCATGCTGATTGTGAAAGCGGCGTGGGCGCTCGCCATTCAGTCCGGCAAGGATCTTTTGGACACCAGCTTGCCCCTGGCCGAGGAGGAGCTGATTCGCCGGCATATCCTGGAGATGGCACCGGAAGTCAAGGGCTTCCACCATCTTCGCACACGGAAATCCGGTTCCAGCCGCTATGTGGACGTGCATATGGTGGTGGAATCCACCATGAGCGTTGCCCGTTCCCACGAACTAACCGACCGCTTGATTGGCAGTATCCGAGAGCATTTTCCGGATACCACGCTTAACATTCATGTGGAGCCGTGTGACGGGGTGTGTGCGACTGCGTGCAGTGCGGGGTGTTTGGTGCAGGAAAAGAAATTTCTCAGAAACAGAGGAGTATAGGATGCGTGCCAGCGAAAAAGAACAGGAATATTTTGCGCTTAAAGAGTTTGAGCGGAAAAAGGCGCTTGAGGTTGAACATCATAAAAAAATGAAAGAGGCGGAAAAGAAGAAACTCAAGGAACTCCATCATATGCACTGTCCCAAGTGCGGCATGGAGCTGATCGAAATTGATTACAAACACATCAAAATCGACAAGTGTTCGGAATGCGGGGGCATTTGGCTTGATGAGGGTGAATTGGAGGAAGTTGTGCATCTCAAGAGCGGCCTCTCCCGATTCATGACGCTTTTTGTGGATCGGAAGTAGATGTTGTCAAAGTAAAATCTTATGGTTCATACAAAAAAATACATTTTCATGGCATTGATCACCCTTTCGTCCGCATTGATCATATTGTACTTTTTTGCAAAAACGCGTAATTTGGGGATATTGTCATTGGTGCCGGTTCCGGTTATGTTAATAGGGTGGTTTTACGGAATGAAGCCGGCGGTGACGGTTGCTCTCTTTTTTGCCCTCTTTACCGTTTTTTCTTCTACGGCCATCATTCATGGAGAAACAAAGCAATATCTCTACATTGGGAGCGTAATGTCCGGGGCGAGCTTTGTATTAATTGGATTCATTGTTGGAAAATTAAAGGATTTGACCGAGCAGAAAAAAGCAGCGGTCACCCGCATCAGAAGTTTGGCAAATGATTTAAAACGCTCCAATCTGGAATTGGAGCAATTCGCTTATATCGCCTCCCATGATTTACTGGAACCCTTGCGGATGGTGAGCAATTACGTACAACTGTTGGAAAAACGGAATAAGGATAAGCTGGATTCGGATTCCAAAGAATTCATCGGTTTTGCCGTGGATGGTGCAAAAAGAATGAAACGGCTCATTGATGATTTGCTCACCCACTCCCGGGTAAGCACAAAAGGGAGGCCGTTTGAGCCGGTCGAATGTGAAAAAGTATTTGAGGCAGCGATCAAAAATCTTGAATTTGCCATACAAGATAAAAAAGCGAATGTCACGCATGATCCGTTGCCCCGAGTCACGGCGGATGAAGGGCAGCTGGTCCAATTATTCCAGAATCTCATCGGCAATGCGATTAAATTCTGCAAAGAGAGAGCGCCGGAAGTGCATGTTTCGGCAGTCCGACAAAAAAGATCGTCCATGGACAGGCAAGGCGGGATGATTGCTGAGATAAGAACAAGGAACGACGAATTCGATTGGCTTTTTTCCGTTCGGGACAACGGTATCGGCATTGCACCCATGTACTTTGAAAGAATTTTTAAGATTTTCCAACGATTGCATGCGCGGGAGGAATATGACGGGACAGGGATTGGGTTAGCGGTGTGTATGAAAATCGTAGAGCGACATGGCGGCAGAATATGGGTGGAATCAAAAGAGGGTGAGGGAGCCGTGTTTCTGTTTACGATACCGGAAAAATAGGTTTCAAAAAAACAGGAGGGGTATTAATGATTTCTCAAATAGGTCAACCCATCGAGATATTGCTTGTTGAGGACAATCCCGGTGATGTTAGATTGACGCAGGAAGCATTTAAAGATGGGAAAGTGATGAATAATCTCCATGTGGTTCAGGACGGCGTGGAGGCATTGGCTTTTCTCCGCAAGGAAGGCAGGTATTCTTCCGTTCCCCGGCCGGATATGATCTTACTTGATTTGAATCTTCCCAAAAAGAATGGCGGTGAAGTATTGGCGGAGATCAAAGCGGATCCGGATTTGAAACGTATTCCGGTTGTTGTTCTTACCACATCCAAAGCGGAGGAGGATGTTCTTAAAACATACGACTTGCATGCGAATTGCTATGTTACCAAACCGGTTGATCTCGATCAGTTCCTTCTCGTTATCAGAACGATGGAAGAATTCTGGCTTACTTTTGTGCAGCTTCCTCCAAAATAGGCGACTCCATGACTTGGCCTGATTTTTCTTGATTTTTCCGTCCCTTAAGAAGATGGGTGAAAATTGACAAATAAGGAAACAATAAAAATAGTCATGATTGAGGATAATGCGGGCGATGCTCGACTTATCCAAACGATGCTATTGGACGTGCCTGAATCGGGTTTTTCTATAAAATGGGTAAAAACCCTTTCTGAAGGATTGACGCTTTTAACGGAAATGTTGTTTGATATCATTTTATTGGATTTGTCATTGCCGGACAGTTCCGGTTTTGAAACTATCTATAAAATTCGTTGTCAAAGTCCCAAATTGCCCTTGATTGTATTGACAGGATTTGATGATGAAAGTATCGGTTTAAAGGCCGTTCAGGAAGGTGCGCAAGATTATTTAATAAAGGGGACCGTAGAAGGTCCGGCACTTTCACGGATTATACGATATGCCATTGAACGAAAGCGCTCTGAAGAAGCACTTCGAGAGTCACAGGAAAAACTCAGACAAAAGAACCACGAAATTCTGGATTTTACGGATAATGTCACTCACGATTTGAAGAAACCCTTGGCAAGCATTAAGACGATTCTCACTCTCATGAAAAATCCGGTAGTCGGCTCCTTAAACCCACAAGGTCTCGATGCCGTACACGTCGGTGAGGAAGCGGTCTTTTACATGCAAGCCATACTTGATGATCTGTTATCACTTGCAAAACTTGAAGCCGGTATTCAACCGTTGGAAAAGAAAAATGTTCAGATAGAAAATGTGATTCGACTGGTTTTAGATCGATTGAAATATGATATTAATGAGAAACAAATTAAAATTACCGTGAAGGCTGAAACGATTGTCTTTGCGGACGAGAAATATATGCATAAGTTGTTTATGAATCTGATCGGAAATGCGATTAATTATATGGGTGATAAGCAAACCAAGGAAATATCGGTTGGCGTCAGCGTAAAGGAGAATGAATGTTTGTTTTACGTAAAAGATACCGGTATCGGAATTCCTGAGGAGTCGCAAAAAGAAATATTTGAGAAGTTTAAAAGAGGGAAAAATACGACCGGTATTAGCGGTACCGGCTTGGGATTGTCCATCGTTAAGAATACGGTAGAGGCTCATAACGGAAAAATCTGGTTGGAGAGCAAGGAAGGAGAAGGAACCGTTTTTTATTTTACCTTACCGATAGCCGAACCATAAGAAGAGGTCGGCAATGACGTTTTCTTTTCCACCACCACCTTTTTCTCAAACCATACCCGGTCATACTCCTCAAACCGGTCTACCCGGAAAAACCCATCTTTTGTTTTATAGGCTCTATCCGGCAGGCGAAGACGCGTCATGAACATCTCCATGGGCCAATCTTTGATTCTAATCGTGCCTTTGAAGGTGGGAAGGGGCAGCAGCATGCCGTCCGCGATGTCGGCGGGCAAAGCCACGCCTTTGACGGAAAAAGAACGGATAAGATCAAAGGCAAAAATGTTGGAGGCATAAAGATAGGAACCGGTATACACCGACAGGTTGGAAAAATCGGACAGCAGTTTAAGTGTTCCCAGACTTTGCGCCATAAAACGTCGGAAACCGTTTTGATGGAGGTCCTGAATCCTCTCTTTCCATGCCACCAGCTGCGCTTCGGAAATGAACAGCGGAAGCAGCAGCAGGGTTTCTTTAGGCGGCAATGGGCCGGATAAACGCAGATCCGTTATCACAATGGAGGGGTCCTCGTCCGTCTCGTTCCATTCTCGGCGGTACAGAAATTCTCCGGGCTTTCCTTTTTTATCGTATCTTTTCCGAATGTCCGCCATATCTTCCATCACCGCTTTTTGCCGGGTTCGATTCCTCTCTTCTTGCATGGCCTCGACCTCTTGGGCCAGGGCATCGTAAAAATCGCGTCGTGTTTGTTTCAGCGCGCTGAGCGGTACGAAAAGCGTGTCCGGAAAATCGCAAGCCACGGAGTGCACGGCAAAGGGGTGGGCGGCCGTTTCCTTCAGCAGTTTATTCAGCTGACCGAACAGGGCACCGGTTTTTTTTGCGGTTTCCGTGGGAAGGGAATAGCTTCGTTTAAACGGCGCATCAAGTCGGTCGCTCATGGCGGTCAGGGAGAACCCTTCTTTGTCGGACCAGGAGGCCTGGACATGAAGCGGGAAGGATTTGTGCAAAGAGGCTTCCTTCCGGATTAAGGGCAGCGGACTGCCGGGCCGGCTTTCTCCGAGCAGAAAGAGTTTGAGCTTTTCAGGATTGTGACGGTATTCCAGACGGTCCCGGAGCTGCCAGGTTACGATGATGCCCTGCCGGTCCCGCTGGGTGGAAAAATCAATGAGCGTTTCCTCCACCACATTTTGTCCGGTGGGGGACTGGACCCGAAGACGCATCCCTTTTTTCAAAGGGCGGGTGACGCGGGCAGTGATTTCCTGCATTCGGCAGGAGATGACTTGTCCGATGGGTTCGCCCGTATTGCCCGGGACGTCGGTATGGGTGAGCTTATCATAGGAGGAGGTGAAAAAATATCCGGTGCAGGTTCCCTTCCGATCCATGAGGGCGCTTTCTCCCTTTTCGCGTTTTCCCGTGGCCGCTTCATCAATGAGCCGGCGATAAGCGGAAACGGTTTTGAAAACGTAATCGGCATTCTTGAGACGGCCTTCAATTTTAAACGAGGCCGGCTTGAGAGTCAGTAGTTTTTTAAAGATATCACGGCTGTCCAAATCTCGCATGGAAAAAGGATAGTGGCGGCTGTCATCTCCTTTGTCATAGGCGAAGCGGCAGACCTGGCAGCATTCGCCTCGGTTGCCCGATTTCCAAAAGAGGTGGGAGGAGGCGAGGCAGCAACCGGAAAAAGAGAAGCAGAGCGCGCCGTGGATGAAGAACTCATATTCCATGGGTACCTTTTCCCGAAGGGTCTTGATTTCCTCAAAAGAGAGTTCGCGCGGGAGTACGATGCGCGATACGCCTAATTCTTTGAGCGTCTGAGCGTGCAGGCTGTTGTGGCAGAACATCTGCGTGCTGGCATGAATTTTCAGCCCCGGAAAGTGGCGGGCCACCAGATGCAATACACCGAGGTCCTGCACGATGACCGCATCCGCCTGGGCGGCCTCGAGTTTTTCGAGGAGTTTCAAGAGCGGGCCGATTTCATTCTCATAGACCAGCGTATTCAGGGTGAGGTAGACCTTGCGATGGTGGCGGTGGGAAAAGGCGATGAGATCGCAGACATCCTCCAACGGAAAATTCTTGGCCCGTTTGCGGGCATTGAAATCCTGTGTGCCGAGATAGAATGCGTCGGCGCCGGCATCAAAAGCTGCCTGAAAGCATAGGATAGAGCCGGCCGGGGCGAGGAGTTCGGGTTTTGCCATGTTGCGGTATAAGATACATTATTGGCCGGGTTGCTTGATATGCCTTGATATTCATTGCCCTTTTCGTACATCAGAAATTATTTTATCCGCGCATCAGGTGAAAGCGATAGTGGAAATCTCCGGTTTCAAACCAGCCGTTTTCCCGCTGACACTAAGTAAACAGAGTAAACAGAAAAAAGGAAGAGGCCCAACCGGCCTTCAGCAGGAGTTTTTATGGCCATTCAAGATTTGCGAAACATCGGCATCAGCGCCCATATCGATTCGGGTAAAACCACGCTGACCGAACGGATTCTATATTATACAAAAAGAATCCATGCCATGCATGATGTCAAAGGAAAGGACGGCGTGGGGGCGACCATGGATTTTATGGAGCTCGAACGCGAGCGCGGCATTACCATCGGCAGTGCGGTGACAAACTGCACGTGGAAGGATTATTCCGTCAATATCATCGACACGCCCGGCCATGTGGACTTTACCATTGAGGTCGAACGGGCGCTTCGGGTGTTGGACGGCTCCATTCTTGTCCTTTGTGCTGTGGGTGGGGTGCAGTCCCAGTCCATTACGGTCAACCGGCAGATGGAGCGTTATAAGGTTCCGCGTATCGCTTTTGTAAACAAATGTGACCGGACAGGGGCTAATCCAAGGAAGGTGGCGGTGGATTTGCAGGAAAAGCTGGGACTCAATGCCGTGCTTCTCCAACTGCCCATCGGTCTGGAAGGTGCTTTTCAGGGTATCATTGATTTGGTCAAAATGAAGGCCTTCTATTTCGACGGCGAAAAAGGCGATACGATCCGCATTGAGGAGATTCCCACGGAATTGATGGCCGAAGCTGCGGCCAAGCGTGAAGCAATGCTGGATGCGGTTTCCATGTTTTCCGAAGAGCTGATGGAAGCCATGTTGGGCGGAGAGGTCTCGGAAACACTCCTGAAAAAGACCATTCGGGCCGGAACCTTGAGCCGGCAACTTTGCCCGGTGATGCTGGGGTCTGCCTATAAGAACAAGGGCGTGCAACTTCTTCTGGACGGTGTTATCGATTATCTTCCGAATCCTATGGAAACCGAAAACACGGCGGTCGATTTGGATAAGTCCGAAGCCTCAGTCGCCCTGTCCGCAGATCCCGACAAACCGCTGGTGGCCTTGGCATTCAAGCTCGAAGAAAGCCAGTATGGTCAGCTCACCCATCTCCGCGTCTATCAGGGTAAACTGAAAAAGGGAGACGAACTGCTCAATACCCGTCAGGGCAAAACCGTGCGTATCGGTCGTCTTATCCGTATGCACGCGGATGAAATGGAGGAAATCGCGATTGCGTCAGCGGGTGAACTGGTGGCTATTTTCGGCATTGATTGTGCCTCAGGCGACACTTTTACGGATCCGTCCATTAATTATTCCATGACGTCCATGTTCGTGCCGGATTCGGTTATTTCCGTGACCGTGGCTGCGCCGGATACCAAGGCTGCCAACACCCTTTCCCGGGCGCTGAACCGGTTTACAAAGGAGGATCCTACCTTCCGTTGCTATGTGGATCCGGAATCCAGTCAGACGGTCATCCAGGGTATGGGCGAGCTTCATCTTGAAATTTACATCGAACGCATCAAGCGCGAATACAAGGTTGAAGTGACTACCGGAATTCCCCAGGTCGCCTACCGAGAAGCCATTACCCAGCACGTTGATTTTGTCTATGTTCACAAGAAGCAGACCGGCGGTTCCGGCCAATTTGCTAAAATAGAAGGTTTTATCGAACCGAGCGAAGAAAAAGATTTTATTTTTACAAGTCAGGTCAAAGGGGGTACCATTCCGACCGAATATATCCCGGCTGTGGGAAAAGGTTTCCAGGCTTGCATGAAAAAAGGCAAACTCATCGGTTTTCCGATAGTCCGTTTTTCCGCTGTGGTCACGGACGGTGCGTCTCACTCCGTCGATTCTTCGGACATCGCCTTCCAACTGGCAGCCATCGGCGCCTTCAACGAAAGCTACCTTAAAGCCAAGCCGGTCATCTTGGAACCCATCATGAAGGTCTCGGTCGAAGGGCCGAGCGAGTTCCAGGGTGCCATTTTAGCCACACTTAATCAGCGGCGCGGCATCATCATGAGCACGTCGGATGACGGTTTCTTTTCGCGGGTCGATGCGGAAGTGCCGCTTTCCGAAATGTTCGGTTATTCCACGGTCATCCGCAGCAGTACGCAAGGCAAGGCGGAATTCACCATGGAGTTCCTCAAGTATGCCAAGGTGCCGAACAGTAAGAGCGAAGAATTGATCAAAGACTTTCAGAGCAAGAAGAAATAAGGAAATTTTTCCGGAAAGGCCGGTTATGATTAGAAGCGAAATGAATAAAAAAAGCCCGCTCCGCATCCTGGAGCAACGCATGCATGGCGGGGTAGGAAAGGGCAACCTCGGCGTGTTCGCGGCACGACACGGAGTCGGCAAGACCGCCTGTCTTATTCATGTCGGCGTTGACAACTTGTTACAGGGGAAAAAAGTATTGCACCTCTCCTTTTACGACAAGCCCGACCATGTGCTTTCGTGGTATGAAAGTATTTTTTCGGAATTGGCCAAGGCGTATCATCTGGAATCCGTGTCTGATATTCACGATGACATTGCCCGCCATCGACTTATCCTCAATTACAAAAACGATACGCTGGAACTGCCGAAATTAAAGGAACGCATTCTAAAAACCCTGAAGGACATGGGCTTTACGCCGGAAGTGCTCATCATTGATGGATATGATTTTGAGCATCATGCTGAAGAAGGGCTTGCCCAATTCAACGCGCTCTCAAAGGAGCTGATGACCGAAGGCTGGTTTTCCTTGGTGTTGCATCGAAGTGACATCATTTCTCATCAGGACAAACTGCCTCAGGCCATCCAAAAGGTGTTGCCTTCGGTTTCTACGGTGATTTATCTGGATTCTCATGATAAGTCCATTTTGCTCAAGATTCTCTATGAGCACGGGCTTCAAGTGGCGGATGATTCCCATCTCCGTCTCAATGCCACCACTTTTTTAATGGCAGAAGAATAATCCGGTCTGTTTTATCGATCGCTCTGCCGTTTTGCGTCATTCATTAATGACTAAGGAGAAAACGGACGATGCCGTTAGGTTTTGATTTTCCGATAGAGAAACTGAAGGATTATCAGGGGCTCAATCCCAAACCTGCGGATTTTGATGCGTTTTGGGCGGCCGGCCTGACGGAAATGATGGAAACCGATCCGGAGGTAAAGTTAACCCTTGCTTCTTTTCAGGTACCCTATGCAGAATGCTTTGACCTGTACTTCACGGGAACCGGGAATGCTCGGGTTTATGCAAAATTCTTAAGGCCGAAAGAGATAAAAAAAGAGGCGCCTGCGCTGTTGAATTTTCATGGTTATTCCGGGGCATCCGCCTCCTGGATTTCTTATTTGCCTTATGTTGCGGCAGGCTATGTCGTGGCTGCGCTTGATTGTCGGGGACAAGCAGGACGTTCCGAGGACAAAGGCGGTGTTCGCGGAGCAACCTTGCGGGGTCATATCATCCGCGGTCTTGCCGATGCGCCGGAAAAGCTTTATTATCGGCATGTGTTTTTGGATACCGCGATGCTGGCCCGCGTGGTAGCGGATAGGGCGGAAGTGGATTCTGCCCGGATGGGCGCCTTTGGCGGTAGTCAGGGGGGAGCGTTGACTCTGGCTTGCGCCTCGCTTCATCCTTCATTAAAAAGGATTGCGCCGATATTTCCGTTTTTATGCGACTATCAAAGAGTCTGGCAGATGGACCAAGCTAAAGATGCGTACTGGGAATTACAGGATTATTTTAAGAAATTCGACCCGCTTCATAAAACGGAGAGCGACGTCTTTCAGCGTCTCGGCTATATCGACTGTCAGCATCTAAGCCCGAGAATTCAGGCTGAAGTCCAGTGGTACACCGGTTTAATGGATACGATTTGTCCTCCCTCCACTCAATTTGCCGCCTATAATAAGATTACCGCAAAAAAGAATATGGTGATCTATCCTGACTTCGGCCACGAAGGGCTTCCTGGAGAACCCGAAGCAACCATGCAGTTTTTGCTGGGTATTTGATTCCCAAAGTAAAATATTTAATGTAATCCTATTATCCGACTATCCTTCGGATAGTCGACTGAAAACTTAAATGGAATTTCAATCTTTTCTCCGGCCTTAGGTTTAAAAAACCATTCCATGTTTTTATGACTATCCATTTTCAATAGGTCCGTGTTTTTATCATATTTTGGTTCAATCAGAGTTACAAGAATGTGCTCATTACCGGAAATGGGCAATTGATCCCACACGACAATTTCCTCGTCTGTTTTTTTATGGTTTGTTATAACCGTTAAATATTCATAAATAATTTTCGTTTTTTTACTGATGATTCCTTCATTCTTCTCATATTTTCCGATAAACTTATAAACGACCTTCATTCCCTCATCCACACCTAAAAATGTCCAGAATTCTTCTAAAGGCGCTACCGGATCCATATAGGCATTGGCTACAAAATTATTATCTAAGAACACATTTGTCTCACCCGGTAAAAAAGGAAAGGTTGATTCATTTTTCACTTTGGCCTTAAGATAGGCATAGGGCGCAAGTTTGGGCACTGTTGAATAGCGGAAATAAGCCGGAAAGTCATGAATGGCAATAGTTACCTTATGCGGCAGATTATCACTGTTGATGGTATTGTTACCATTAACAACAAAAACGACCGAAGTGGCTTTTGTTTCCACAGCAGCTTCCTGTATTTGCATTAGCGGTTCTTCAATTTCTTCATTATCGTCCCTTTCCGCGGCTTTCTCCTGTTCATATGCAATTATCATTTGTTTAGATGCGACCGATGCGGTACTTTTTCTCAATCGTATTGGAGCTTCTGGGTATCTTTTGTCTTTTGTTGTGCTCGGCTTAGGTTGAACAATATCAATATGCCAGGGTGTTAAACTCGGCTGCTGTCCGTTGATCTGCGGTTGTGCTGTGGAAAGTTTGATTTGCACGTCTGCCCAATTTTCAGTGGTATTCTGTTGAAGCATGGCGTTGTAAGTTATCGCCATTGTTTTTTTATCTGTTGAAACACGTAAATCATATACGGGATGCCAGCTTGGCCCATAAACAATATAGGATAAATTTAAAGTAATATCGCCTTCCTGCTTAACCTCAATAACAAGTTCCACCTGATTTCTTGTTTTGCCTTCGCGATATTCAATCTCCCCTAATTCACGGTCCACTTTATCCAGTTCGTTTTCAATATTTCTTTTTGATTTTTCAATATTCCGAATTTCTTTGTCCAAGGTATCCAGTTTAGTGCGATAAAAAGCGACCATTTTTATCCACTTTTCAGGATCAAGCTCGGCCGGTTTTGATTCCTTGTTTTCGCCCGTTAATTTTTTCGTAATATCTTCCATAAAAGCCTTTTCTTTGTTCGCGTGCGCAATCCTATCATCCGCATCGGACAATTCATCCTGCAGTTGTTGTTTTTTATCGCACAGAATCTTTTTTTCCTTGTCTTGAATTTCTGTAAAATGTTTCCGTCTGAATTTGACATCCTTAAGTATTGCTTGGCCAAGACCTTTTGCCTGAATACTGTTTTGTTCTATCGACTCGGGCAAGTTGTCAAACAATAAGGCATGTTCTCCTTTTTCCAGCCTCTCCGTAGCGGTGCGTGTTACCTGTGCACGATCAAAAAAAACAGTCACTTCACTGATTGCGGACTTTAATGCTTTTATATCTTGAGCTTCCTGGTTTTGAGTGTTTTTTACGGAGGGGGCTCCAGATGAAGAAACAATGGTAAAGAATACAATTAAAATAGAAATAATCTTTATTGCCATAAATACCCCTCTGTTTAAGATATTTTGATGCTTTAAAATTAAACAAAGATACACGGTGAAACCAACGAAAATATGGCAGCCCCGCGGCGTGTCAGCGGTGTCTTTTCAAGAAGATATCTTTTTAACGCAACAAGGTAGGGAACTTATTGCAACAGCGTAACTTTTCTAAAGAAGGCACGTTGCCCAATCTGTGCCCGGACAATATAAATGCCGCTGGCCATACCCTTGGCATTCCAAATGGCTCGGTCAGCCTTCTTAAATGCACTGGAAAGGTCT
>Ga0156536_1048_pt2 | contig 12850 bp, 16 predicted proteins | sample RifOxyB2_FD_111931 | JGI IMG/M metagenome (GOLD analysis project Ga0156536, IMG submission 111931) | Elusimicrobia bacterium RIFOXYB2_FULL_49_7 | reverse complement strand
GACCGGGCAAGACCAGATGACGAACCAGAACCCCTTTTGTAGCGGGTGGACAGGTTTCGTCCTTATCATCAAACCAGGTATCTAAAAAGCCCTTTTTCTCTACCATCAGGGTAATGCTCTCCATGGCCCGTATCGGATAATCCTCTCTACCCATGCAGTATTTAGCAAGCACAGAATCGGCAAATTTCATATCCGGCAGAAAGATATCGCACACCTCTGCCATTTCAAGAACCCTCTCTTTTTTATGATACCCGGATCCGTTGATGAGTAAAGGGATTGTGACTCCTTTTTGTTTCAGGAATTCAGCGACCCCTTTAATATGGGGCCAGAAATGGTCCGGGGTAACGAAATTGATATTATGCACTCCTCTTTGAATCAATTCCAGAACTTCCGTCTCCAACTGGCTTGGAGAAAGTCTTTGTCCCAGATTTTCCTTGGAAATCTGATAATTCTGACAAAAAAAGCAACCGGTAGAACAACCGGAAAAGAAGATGGTGCCAGACCCCTTGTTTCCGGAAATGGGCGGTTCTTCGCCGAAATGGGGGCCAATGGAGGCAATTCGAAGTTCAGCAGCCTGGCCACAGTATCCCACTTGGCCGGAAAACCTGTTGACACGGCACTCTCGTGGGCAGAGGGTACAATTCAAGTAAGGCGAAAAGGCATTCATTGATTTCAAAATAATATAAATGTAGTTTAGCATTAAACACCATGGAGAAAACTTTCGCCGGCACCATCATTTCCTGGCAAATAAAATTAGGCCGCCATCACCTCCCCTGGCAGACCCATCGTACCCCATACCGGGTCTGGCTCTCGGAAATCATGTTGCAACAAACCCAAGTCTCAACCGTTATCCCCTATTACAATCGTTTCTTAAAACGCTTTCCAACGCTTTCCTCTCTGGCAGCCGCTAAAACGGATACGATCCTCTCCCTCTGGAGCGGGCTGGGCTATTATGCGCGCGCACGCAATTTGCACCGATGCGCCCGACGTATCATGCAACACCACGCCGGCCGTTTTCCGAATTCCCTGGAAGCCATTCAAGCGCTGCCCGGTATCGGCCGTTCCACGGCCGGGGCTATCCGCGTATTTGCCTTCTGTAAACCCAGTCCCATTTTGGATGGAAATGTCAAACGGGTTTTCTGTCGCTATTTCGGTATCAGCGATGATCCCAAACATAAGGCCACCGAAGAAAAACTCTGGGCCTTGTCCGAAAAATTAGTGCCCATAAAAGGCATTATAGAATATACACAGGGACTCATGGATTTGGGCGCCACACTCTGCACACGGAGCAGCCCGCAATGCGCTCTCTGCCCACTCAAAAAAGGATGCCAAGCGTCCAACCTAAACATGACTGACATCTGGCCCAAAAGCAGCAAACGCCCTCCGCTCGTTCATCGAACCCGTTTTTTTCTTGTCATGATTCAATCGAATAAAATCTTTTTATTGAAGCGTCCCGCAAAAGGGATTTGGGGCGGTCTTTATTGTCTGCCGGAAATAGGGGAAGCACCGGATGCTTATTCGTATCAGAAAATGGCTTCTTTTCAGCACACCTTTACCCATTTCAGACTGACACTGAAGCCCTTACTGATAAAACTAAACCCTCGCCAATCCTTCCCGGCATTCCAAAACGGCAATTGGTTCTCTTATACAAAAGCACTGACATTAGGACTGCCCGCTCCCATTCGTTCCTTCTTGCAGACCAATCAAACCCTATTCTCAAATTAATGGAACAGGATATCTGACGGATCTATTTCGTTCTTCATTCATGTGACATTTTTTGTCACACCTCTTTAGGTATAATTCACTTCGTTGTGTTGATGCTTGAAAGGAGTGTGATATGCTGTCTAAACTCAAATCTTCTGCTGTTTTTGGAATTGACGCCTTTGTTATTGAAATTGAAATTGATTGTTCAAATGGCCTCCCCTCTTATAATCTGGTAGGTCTGCCGGATACGGCGGTACGGGAAAGTCGGGAACGTATCTTTTCGGCCATTAAAAACAGCCATTTTTCCTTACCGCCATCCAAATTCGTCCTTAATCTGGCCCCGGCAGACATCAAAAAAGAGGGCTCTGCCTATGATTTGCCCCTGGCACTCGGTCTCCTGGCTGCTTCTGCTCAAATCACCATTGCACAGTGCGAAGATTACCTTATCCTGGGCGAGCTCTCCCTGGATGGCCGAGTCAAACCTATCAAAGGAGTCTTGGCCATGGCTATCGGCGCCCGCGAAAAGGGGCTGAAAGGCATTATTGTACCGGAAGCCAATGCCAAAGAAGCTGCTGTGGCCCACGGAATTGTAGTCATTCCGGTTCGCAATTTGACAGAAGCAGCGGACTTTCTGGAGAGGAAAAAGAACATTACCGCCTGCCAGGTGGATGTTCATTCCTTTTTCAATAAGGGGAAAAAATATGCACTTGATTTCTCAGATGTCAAAGGCCAGGAACATGTCAAACGTGCACTGGAAATCTCCGCCAGCGGGGGCCATAACATCCTGATGCAAGGCCCACCCGGCTCAGGCAAAACCATGCTCGCTCGGCGGCTTCCTTCCATTCTGCCGGATCTCACCTTGGACGAAGCGCTTGAAACCACTAAAATTCATAGTGTAGCGGGTCTGCTGCCGAAACATTCGGCCATGATAACCAGCCGTCCCTTTCGCTCCCCTCACCATACGGTCAGTGATGCGGGATTGGTGGGAGGCGGAAGCTATTTCCTAAAACCCGGAGAGGTCAGCTTAGCTCACAATGGTGTCCTTTTCCTGGATGAATTACCGGAATTCAAAAAAAGTGTGCTTGAAAATCTTCGTCAACCACTGGAAGACGGAATGGTGAATATCTGCCGTATCGCGAATTCAGTCACCTTTCCGTCTCACTTTATGCTGGCCGTGGCCTTAAATCCCTGCCCCTGCGGTCATCTGGGCAATAACCAACATTCCTGCACGTGCACTCCGTTTCTAATCTCACAATATCGTTCCCGTCTGTCAGGCCCCTTGTTGGATCGCATTGACATCCAGGTAGATGTACCCGCTCTTCATCACGAGGAACTCACCGGTCTTTCCACAGGCGAGAACTCGGAAACAATCCGTGAGCGGGTCAACAAAACACGACTCATCCAACTGGATCGATTCAAGGGGCAAAACGGCCTCTTTTCCAATGCACAGATGGAATCCAAACATATTCGTGATTTCTGCCGGATTAACGGGGATGGAATAAACATCCTGAAAACCGCCATTCAAAAACTGGGACTCTCTGCCCGTGCTTACGATCGGGTCCTGAAGGTCTCCCGGACCATCGCAGACATGGAAGGCGCCGAGAATATCCGTCCTGCCCATTTGTGCGAAGCAATACAGTATCGGAGTTTGGACAGAAGAGTAGGATAATTTCGACACATTCAGGCGCTTGCACTAAGAATCCTTTCCGTCACTTTTTCCCAGGCGGTTTTTCCGACACCCCCATTTTACCTTTAATAAGCCCTTATTCTCTTTTTTATTCCGTCGACCCAGAACGCAACGAACGATCAACGCATGCCTCTTTTAACCATCGGCCAATTGGCACGACAAGCCAAGGTCAACGTGCAGACAATCTATTATTACGAAAAACGCGGACTAATCCCTTCCTCCCTCCGGACCGGTAACGGTCATCGCCGCTTTCCACCGGCAACCATTCTTCGTCTCCTTTTCATTCGGAAAGCTAAAAATTATGGTTTTACACTCAAAGAAATATCGGCATTAGGCTGCTGTTTTTGGAAAACCAGAAAGGATTGCCGTAAAGGCAAGAAAAAAATAACTGATAAAATAGAAATGCTGAAAAAAACCTCCAGAAAATTTGTCCAACATGCCGAATATCTAAATAAGATGTTGAAATTATGCGCGAATAATTGTGACAGGCAAAACTGCTCTCTTTTGGCACGTTTTATTTAAAGCATAATATAATGCAAATAGATTATTTTGTAAACAACATGGGAAAGAAATCCGTTTAGGAACTGAGATGACCATTATTGCGGCATTACAGGGTTTGTTGGGTATTTCCATCTATTTCTTTATCGGCGTTTTTATTTTCAGCAGAAATCCAAAGAATCAAATCGGTAACGCGATCAAATTCTGCAAAGCTCGAACACCGGAAGTGCATGTGACTGCCAAGCAGGAAGAAAATAACTGGATTTTTGGAATTCGCGACAATGGCATTGGCATTAAACCGGGACAGAGTTTTTCAGATCTTCCAACGTCTTCATAGCAAAGAAGAATACGAAGGGACTGGAATCGGCTTGGCGGTTTGTAAAAAGATCGTCGAACGACAAGGTGGAAAAATATGGCTGGAATCGGAAGTTAGCAAAGGAACGACATGCTGGTCTACAATACCGATATCAAAGATGTAAAAAGCGAACTCACCGTTTTCCGTTTGTATTTTCTGATTATAATAATAGCAAATCCTGTTTTCTCTTTGATATTTAGGCGATTCTTTGTCGAGTCAATGCCCCAAAAGCTGGTTATTTCTGCAATATATCTTGCCATTCTTTTCCTTTCATATAAAATAGACTTTATAAGACGACGATTATTCTATTTCTTTTATTATTTATCCTTCCTCTCCTCCTTTCAAATAGGATACCTGCTCATCATCAACAATTATTCACCCGTGTATTATATGTCCTTATTTCTGTTTAATATCTGGATGAGTTTAACTATTCGGACCTATACTCAGTTGCTAATATATCAAATAGTTTCCTTTACGGTTCTTACCGTTTCCGTTTTGATGCTTCCTAACCCATTTATCAATAAGCCCATCATAATTGCCATCAATACATTAATGCATCCTTTGCTTTTATTCGTATTCATTATAAGAATGCAAAATCAGGAAAAACTAGACCGATTATTATCCGAATTAAATCGTTCCAATATGGAATTAAAAGAAATTGTTCACATCTCTTCGCATCACCTTCAAGAGCCGCAGCGTATGATAGTGAGCTACTTGCAACTCATAGAACGTCAATACAAGAATAAAATCGATGAGAAAGGAAAGGAATACTTCGGCTATGCTGTTGACGGTGCGATTTGGATGAAGCAGCTGATTCAAGACCTTGTCACCTATACAAATATAAGTCAGCAATATAAAAACTCCCTGACACAGATCAATGGCGAAGCAATCCTTCTGCAAGTCATTGGCAGTACAAAGGCGACAATTGAGCAATGCCAGGCCATTATCACCCATGATCCTTTGCCAATTCTAATGGCTGATGAAAAGGATTTGACACTCTTATTATACCACTTGATAAGCAACAGCCTAAAATTTCATGGTCAAGAGACTCCCCAAATCCATATCTCCGCTCAAAACAGGAAACAGAATAGAAAAGCCGAATGGGTTTTTTCGATTCGTGACAACGGAATTGGAATTGCCCAGCAACACTACGAAAGAATCTTTAAAATATTTGAAAAACTGCACCCAAGATCTGAATTTCATGGAACAGGCATTGGATTGCCAATCTGCCGGAAAATCGTTGAGCGCTACAGAGGAGAAATATGGATAGAATCCGAAGAAGGAAAAGGAAGCACCTTTTTCTTTACGATACCTATTCAATAGATAAGGAAAAAACATGGGTAACCAAATCTCGGTCAAACCAATAGAAATCCTGTTAGTGGAAGACAATCCAGGGGATATAAGACTAACACAGGAAGCCTTTAAAGAAGCAAAGATTTCAAACCACATTTCTATTGTTCAAAACGGCGAACAGGCAATCGCTTTTTTGCATAAAGAGAATGATTACGCCAATATGCCTACCCCGGCAATTATTCTGCTTGATCTGAATCTTCCAAAAAAGGACGGACGGGAAGTCCTGGCAGAAATTAAAGAAGACCCGAATTTAAAGCGGATTCCCGTGGTGATACTAACCACGTCCAAGGCGGAAGAAGACATACTCAAAACTTACAACCTGCATGTAAATTGCTATATTACCAAACCGGTTGACCTGGACCAATTTCTGGAGGTAATCAAGTCTATTGAGAACTTTTGGCTGACCGTTGTACGATTTCCTTCTAAGTAGCCTGCTCAAACGTCCCTCCTCCCTTTTTCAAATTTCTGACGTCCGATAATTTCTAATCCGGGAAAACGCTCCCGGATTATCCGTTCGACTCATTTCTGCAAAGCGATTCAATATCGAAGCCTTGACAGAAGTTTCCCCTACAGCTTTCCCGTTTCATTTTTTCAAAGAAAACTGTTGATTCTATACCATAGTATAGGCTGTATATTACTACTTCAGGACTTTCTGAAAGGCTTATGGACGCATGGATTTCTACACAACCAGTCAACTTGCGAGCAAAGCAAAAGTGAATATTCAAACCATTTACTATTACGAAAAATGCGACCTTATCCCTGCGGCCCAACGAAGCCGGAACGGTCATCGCCGCTTCCTTCCGGAAACGCTCCTTCACATTTTATTTGTCAGAGGGGCACAATTACTTGGGTTTTCATTAAAAGAAATCATCGAACTAAAACGTTGTTTTTTTGGGAAATATTGGAATTGCACTAAAGGCATTCGAAAAATCCGAAGAAAAATCCTTGAGATGTCGGAAATGAATCGTATGCTGGTTAAACATATCCAAGGTTTAAAAAACGCCCTGGCGCCTTGCAGTAAGCAATGTCAACACAATCATCAAAAATGCCATCTATTGAAAACATTTATCCGCTTCAGTAGGCAATCGAATTAAGGAAAGAGGTCCTATGGGAAATCCGCTTCCGGAACCTTTGGAGAGTGAAGCCGAAAAAGCGATGAGCGCTCTGCCACATTCACTAAGATTATGGATTGGTCACCATCTCAATAATGCACTTATGCCGATTTCCGGATTACTATTTATTTTAAAATCCGGGCGTCCAATCACCCCGGAGGAACTGCAAGAAGTGGAAGAATCCTTTTATCACGCCATTCAAGACATTCGCGCTCTCGTATCGTATCACAACCCAAAGATATCCTAAGCGCGGTTTGTAATTTCGATCAGATGATATCCGAAATCAGTTTTGACGGGCCCGTGCACTTTTCCGACCTTTTCTTTAAAGACCACGCAATCAAACTCAGGCACCATCTCTCCAGGAGAGAATTCACCCAAATCCCCGCCTTCTTTGCCGGAAGGGCAAGAAGAATGTTTTTTCGCCATTTTAGCGAAATCAGCACCTTCTTCGATCTTCTTTTTGATATCAAGGCATTCTTTTTCGGTTTCCACAAGAATGTGGCGGGCGGTTGCTTTTTTCAATGGGATTCTCCTTCCTTTAGTGGGCAATCATTTTTTTGACGTTAACAATTAAATCATCGAGATGGAACGGCTTCCGAAGAAATACAAATCCTTTTTCTTTCACTTCGTTGACTTCGGACCTAAAATCGGAAAACGCGGAAATGACGATAATTTTCGCATCCGGGTTGAGGGCGCGCATGTCGGCAATACATTCCATTCCGTTTTTCTTAGGCATATCAAGATCAATAATAGAGAGCGCTATTTTTTTCCACTGCTTCTTATACACCTTAACCGCCTCGTTTCCATCATGACAGGCAAAGACCTCATAGCCATGTTCAGAGAAAGCGTCCTTGAACATCTTCACCAGCATCTTTTCATCATCCGCCAGTAATATCTTTTTCTTTTCTCTGCCCGTGGCCATCGCTTGCTCTCCCAATCGCCCTACTTGATGTGTTCCGCTTCAACAAGATTTTATTGAAATCAAGATACCTACTCGTTTTAATGAAATACAAGAAAAAGAATCACATTTTTTACTGGAAAATTAAACTGATTTTTCGTATTTATTAAATGGTTGCTGTACCGGTCATTCGACGGGGGGATAATCGGTACGTTCACGTTACCCCAGTGAAAGGAGGTGATCCTATTATCTATCAAGATGGTATAGGGGCCTCTTGTGAGGTTTACCAGCAATAAAGCTTTCAGGGGCACCCTAAGCTTGGAGCGGCCTCTTCCGAAAGGAAGGAGCCGCTTTTTGTTTTCTAAGCATTCATCATCTCAACTTAAAACATCTTTTCTCATACAGAAACTGGGTAGATTTTCTGATAAGGAAGGCCGCCCTTCCTTCCACAGGATTGCCGTTGAGCCCTGTTAAGACCGTACAACCCTCGCAAATCGCAGGAGCGAACCCCTTCAAAAAGGGCTGCCTGAAAAGCCGATAGGAAAGCGCATCCCATATCTTATCAAAAGGGGTGCGGAAAACATTTCCCAATGAACATCGTTTCGGGTCGGATGCCTGCAAACAGCAGGGCACCACTTCCCCATTCACCTTAATAGCCGTCGTATTAAAAACACGGGGGCAACTTATCCGGCCCAGCCGGACCGGAAAATGATAAAAATTAATTCGACGCCCGAATCTTCGCTTTAGCTCGTAAAGCTTTTTCAGGGCTTGAAGAATATCCACCTTTTGCATATTCATTTCCTCGGAAGCCTTCCATTGATGCGGAAATCTCAACTCAACACTATCCACCCCGAGAAGACACCAGTGCGACACAAAGGCTTCCAAATTATTCAGCAGCGGCACATGAAGAACCGCACTCACTCCAACCCGGCAGGAGGCCGCTTGTTGATTTCTGCTTTTTATAAAGCTTGAAAGGTTTGCCTGCACGGTCTCCAAAGAAGCGGGATGGCGTATTTGATGGTAAATCTCCGGGTCGTGGCTATCCACGGAAAACGTAATGGCGTCCAGGCCAGCGTAAAGAAGTTCTTGCTGAAGTTCTTCTGGAAATGTAACTCCATTAGACGGTATGCCGACTTTAATATTTCGCTTCTTCGATAAAGTAACGATGGCAGCAATATCGGGATTTAATAACGGTTCATTCATCAATGCAAGGGTGATACTCTTAAGGGTAGGGATCGCGTCAAGAATCGCCTGAAAATCATGAAAATTCATGGCAGATTTTTCTGAGTACCTAAGTTCTTTTGAACAAAAAGCACAATCCAGCTGACAGCGTCCCGATATTTCAATATGAGCATGCAAAGGTAAGGGATTATTGAGCAACTTCATTTTTTCAACAGCTTTCCCCACTTCCGTGCCGTCATTTTAAAAAACAGTCTGACCAGACCGCTTATCCCCCAAATGGCCGCAGTCTCCTTTGCCAACAGAATTAACGCCTTGAAACCTCTTGTGCCTGCAACCGCACCTCTGATTTCTGACTCAGCATCCTCTTTCAAGCGAATAAGATCGGTGTCGGACATGTCGGTCAGATTAATAATCAGCTCCGTGGCATCCCGTTCCATCTTTCCAATCAAAGATTCCATATTGCCATCATGAAGCGTTCCACTCCGGACTAATGATTCAAAAAGAAGGGTTCCCGGATAAGGAACCGGATAAAACGGCTTGTTATACAACTTATTTTCCTTGCAGAACCGGACCGTTTCGCTGATCGTCTCAGAATTTTCGCCGGGCAACCCCATAATAAAAGTACCTGTAACATGGATGCCCGCTTGACGGCCCAGTGCAATGGCCTGTCGCGCTTCATCCAAATTAATTCGTTTATCCATGACCTTAAGCATCTTCGGACTACCGGATTCGATTCCAAAACCGAGCCAATGACATCCGGCTGCTTTCATCAGCTTATAAAGCTCTCCCTCCGCGAGATTAACACGACCCAAACAACGCCAAGTGATATTCAGCCTTTTTTCAATCACTTTGCTACAGAATTGTCGGACATGGGCGTCATTCAAAGTGAATAATTCATCCTGAAAATCAAAGTGGTGAACACCATATCGTTCGATTAAGGTCTCAATTTCCAGGAGAATATTTTCAACAGAACGAACCCGTACCCTGTTGCCGAAATTGCGATAACAGAAAGTGCAACGATAGGGACAGCCTCTTCCTGCAATCAGGTTCATACTCCGATAAGGCGTATTGACAAAATAATTATTTTTTGCATACTGATGGATTTCAAAATGGTCCCAGGCCGGAAAAGGCAAAGCATCCAGATTCTTTATCAACGGTCTTGTTCCTGTACGGTAAATCGTCTTCCCCTCTTTGATGCAAAGGCCAAGAACCGAACCAATCGGTTCGTTCTTTTCCAGGGCATTAGCCAATTCACAAACCGTCTCTTCTCCTTCGCCGATGCAGGCGATATCCGCAGCCGTGCGTTGAAGGAGAAACTCCGGCATGGGAGATGCCACCGAACCGCCCACGACCACCGGAACATGAGGCGCAACCTGCTTCACCACCTGGGCCATCCACTGAATGGTACCCAACATGGTCACCATGCCTGAAAAACCGACCCCATCGCATTCTTTGGCTTTTGCGATAAGCAGACGGGTCATCGCAGCGCGGGAAAAGGTCCGGATATTGAAATCCAGCAGCTCTACCTCAAAGCCTGCGCGCAATAGCACGGCAGCCAGATAACCGAGTCCCAAAGGGAAAGAACCCCGGGTGGGCATATGGGTAGGCACGGGCGGGCAAACAAGCAGAATTTTCATGTATCAGGATAAAATAGGTAGAACAAAAGGAGAAATGGAAGGCAATTGTCGCACTAATAATTCAATGCCGGGGTTTCCGCAGAACTGAGCTTTTGAGACAAAATGACAATCTCTACGCGACGATTCTTGCTGCGACCTTCGGGAGTAGCATTGGTTGCCACCGGACGAAATTCACCATAACCGACTGCAGCGAAAAGACGAGGGTTCAGCCCCACATCATCAATAAAAAGACGGACGACATGGGTGGCGCGGGTGGCGGAAAGCTCCCAGTTGGAGGTAAATTTTTCATTGCGAATAGGGATATTGTCCGTATGTCCTTCGACCCGGACATATTGATCTTTGTTTACCGCAAGAATCTTTCCGATGCCGACAAGCGCGGATTTGGCCTCCTCATGAATATCCGCATAACCGCTTGCAAATAAAACCTTATCCACAATGGTAATGACAATCCCCCGCTCCTCCATCCGAACCGAGACCTGGGACTGCAATCCTTCTCTCGAAGCCAGCCGCTCCACCTCCTGCTTGATGTATTCCATCTTGAGCTGTTCTTTGCCTTTGGTGCCGGCCCCTTTCCCCTTGGCGCCCGGTCCACTGACACGACTGCCGGCCGAGCCCGGTACCATGGCAGGACCAGGAGATTCGCCCACCACCATATTTGTTCCCTGAAAAGCATCAACAATGGATTCCGCCATCATTTGAAACTTGACGACATCTTGAACACTCATAACATATAGAATAATGAAAAATATGAGTAGCAGCGTAATGAGATCCGCATAGGTAAGCAACCATCGTTCAGAACGGTCTTTTTCGGGATTAGGCGGAGAGGCTTTCTTTTCAGACATAGGCTTAACCGTTATTTTTTTCCGGTTGCTTCTTCCAGGAGAACAGAATAAAGCTTATCTTCCATCATTCTCGGATTCTGGCCTTCCTGAATACAAACCAACCCTTCGAGAATGATATCATTGATCATCTTTTCATTTTTCCCTTTGACCTTAAGCTTATTGGCAAAGGGAAGGAACAACAGGTTGGCAAAGAAAATACCCATAAAAGTGGCGACAAACGCGAGCGCAATCTTAGGTCCCAGGGTGGATGGGTCAGAAAGATTCGAGAGAACGGAGATCAACCCCAACACGGTTCCGACCACGCCCATGGTAGGAGCAAAACCACCGGCTATTTCCCATACACCTGCAGCGACATGGTATTCATTTTCCATCATGTGTATTTCATTTTCCAGCGTGCTTTTCACGGTTTCCTGTTCCATACCATCCACCACCATCTTCAATCCCTTGCGGATAAGCGGATGAGGATTATTGGCCACTTCGACTTCAAGACAGAGGACCCCTTCCCGCCTCGCCTTGGCTGCGTAGTCGATGAGCTGTTGAATGATGATATACTTATCCCATTCCTTCATGATGAAAATGCGCTTGGTCATAACAGCCGCACGGAGTATGTCACTCAGCGGAAAAGCCATCATGGTGGCACCAATCGTGCCTCCGATAATAATCATGCCCGCAGTAATCTGCAGCAAAGCTGCGATTGATCCACCTTCCATCAGGAAGGCCGACATGATTAAAAACCAACCGCAGCCTAATCCTAAGAAACTGGTAATATCCATTTGTATCGTTCTCCTTTATTTACAGCTTGGCGCTATCATTCCTATTGATTATCGGTTTTCCCCGTACCTTTCTTCAATATAATGAAGCGATAGGGCTTTTTTCCCGATAAAAATAAAGAATTTATTCTCCGAACAGGTCGGACTTGATGGAGAATTTCAGACTGTCCGTCAACTTTACAATCAACTATAAGAGCCATCGGTCAGGCAGCTGCCGCAAATCCGTTACTAAAAGGTCCGGCCTCTGTTCGTTTTCCGACGGCCAACCTCTTAGAGAACGTTGGTCGCCTGCAAAAAGGGCGGTCCGAAAACCGACGGCCGCTGCCGGAATGACATCCTTACGCATGTCGTTACCGAGATACAAAGTGTCAGAAGGCGCAATCCCCATGGCTTGAAGCGTGTTGCTTGCTTTTTGGAAAAGTACAGCAGAAGGCTTAGCGTGGGCCTCTTGATAGGAAAACAGAGTCACTGACGGATGAAATCCCAGCGAAACAAGCTCTTCATTGAAAAAGACCCTTAACAGAAGCGGCGTATAAAACTGGGCATTCGAGATGATTCCCATAACCAGACCCGCTTGACGACACAGGGCAAGCAGGTCCGTAGCGCCGGGCATGGGCCAAACCGGATTCACGGCCAATTCGTACTCCAGGGCAAAGGAAAGAATTCTTTCATTCGGCCATTCCGGAAAAAGGGCTTTCCAAATCACCTGAATATCGACCTCCGGAAAGTCGGTTCCCTGAGAACGGAGAAAACAATGCATGCGCTGAATCTCGCGTGTAACGGCTTGCTGTAATGCATGCGCGTTCAGAGGA
>Ga0156536_1254_pt3 | contig 12903 bp, 8 predicted proteins | sample RifOxyB2_FD_111931 | JGI IMG/M metagenome (GOLD analysis project Ga0156536, IMG submission 111931) | Elusimicrobia bacterium RIFOXYB2_FULL_49_7 | reverse complement strand
CACTCCAAACCGGCCGCTTCCGCCGCCGTTTCGACAACCCAAACCACCGCAGAGGATAGTGATTTCCCAGTAGACAGTCTGATTGTTCGAGCCGGAACCGTTGTCAGCGGGAACTCAACGTTAGGTTTTCTGAAAATCCGTAATATTCGCGGTGCGGTTCACATGAACAACAACCTGTCGCGCTTCCGTTTGTCCGGCGAATTCCTCAATACCGGTGAAAACATGTCCATTCAAGGGGTTTATAGTCGTGATTTTCAGGAATTTAACTTCGATATTCAACTCAACCACGCTTCGTTGCGCGAACCGCTTCAGCTCCCCGGCGGACTTTCTCTGGAATCAGCCCATATTAACTTGGTCCTGTATGTCATGAAAAACAGCGCCCTTCCCGCCACCTCCTTAACCGGCACAGCGGCTTTGGACCAAGCTCGCATACGGCTGGCTGATTCTGTTTTCATTTCGGATATAACCGGGCGCATCAAGATTGAAAACGACACGGTCAAGCTCGACAGTCTCACCGGTAAGGTTTTTGGACGCCGCTTCCTCCTCGCCGGCTTGATTCGGGAATTGGCAGACCCCCGATTTGAACTCAATTACCATTTTGACGCCCTTTCCCTTGCGCATCACGATTTGCAGCAACTGACAGGCTTAAAAGGACTCAAAGGCCAACTTGCCCTGGACGCCACCCTACAGGGACGATTGGATAGTCTGGCATTGTGCGGAAGCGCGGTCGGCCACAACGCAACCTGGGGGGAAGTCACCTTTAAAACACTCTTATTTGAAACGGTAATACAATCCGGACGACTTTCCATCCTTCGGGTGGATGCCCGCCTGTTGGACGGTCTTCTTTCCGCCAGCGGAGAGTTCTCTTCCGGCCGGACCCAAAAGAATGGTTTTCTCAATCTGACCGGAGAGCACCTCAATCTGCTCCAATTTCTGCCCCCCCCCTTCCGACAAAAACCTGCCACCTTTGGTGTGACAGGTAAAGTGTTGATGGAAGAGGGGAAACCCAAGGCGAAATTCCTCCTCTCGGGCAGCTCCGTTGCATTTCCCAATATTAAAGGAGTCCAGGCGACCATTCGATACGAGAATCAGCAGCTTCGATTCGATGCACGGAATAGCGACGGCAGCCTTCTTTGTTCAGGAGAAGCCGCTCTGGCAGGTAAAAAGGAAATCCAGATTAAGCTGACCGGAAAACGGCTCGACCTGTCCCTGCTTTCCGATCGCCCTCGGGAGGATGTATCGGATAAAGCCTCGGCAGCAGGAGAAATCATCCTGTCCGGCACCCCGCAAACACTTCGGCTCAATTCCCGCTTGGCCTTTTCCGGTTACCTTGCTGACGGCCCGCTTCAAATTCACGGCGTGCTCAAGGAGCCGGCTACCCACTTTTCTGCGGTTCTGAATCTCACTTCGGACAGTCTTGCCCTTTGCGGCGTTCGCGGTCCCTTCAGTTGCCGATTGGTCATGGAAAAAGAAACTTTTCGTCTTGAAAATCTCCGCTTTGTGGAGGATATTCGGGGCCGTTTCGCCATTGAAAAACAAACTGTGTCCGGATTTCTAAACATCGATCACTTTGAGATTCAGGGGGCACTGGACCGGGAGTCCGAATGGGTTCGTCGCATTCATCCGGAAGGACGAGTAAACGGTCGGATTGAATTTCACGGCACCTTGCCGGCGCCTTACTATACGGCTACCCTTTCCTTATCGCACGGAAAGATGGGCTCGCTCAAAGAACTGACCGCCGAATTCAGTCTGACGGGCAAAGGCAAACAGGGCGTGGTCTCCGCCTTTCGAGTGGAAACACCGGCCCAGCGGCTCATCGCCTCCGAGGGTTTGACATTTTCGGAAAAAGGTATGCGTGGCCGACTGCGCATCGACCGGGTGAACCTACAGGATATCCTGGGTCACGAATCCGGAATTCAGGGAGTCGCTTTCCTGGATTACGCCTCAGACTCTCCGGGCCAATCCTCTCTTTATGTCGCCATCGATAACTTTCGATATGAAAAAATCAGGCTCTCCTATCTCAAAATGAAAATCCTGGAAAAAGGAGCCCTGGCTCACATTCAAAGCCTGACCTTTGGAAACGAGAACATCTCCGGTAATGTGTCCGGACTCTTTCCGGACCCTCTGTCCGTCAAAACACCGGATTCAGATACCTTGAATCTTGAACTCCTTATAAAAGGGGATTTACTGAAACAAGCAGGCAATCTAAGCGATTTCTTGGGAAACAACACACGTGGAATCGGCGAAATCCGGCTGACCTTTGTGGGAAACAGCCGTAGTGTCACTATCGACAACGGTACTATCGACATTTCCAAAGACAACAACGCCGCGATTCGCATCAACCGGATATTTCCAGGCAAGATCGAGGACGTCAAGCTTTTTCTCGGTATCAATCATCAAACCGCCCATCTCGAGTTTGAAGGCAATATTCGAGGTCAAAAACTGAAAATCATGAATGATCACGGGATAGGCCGGGAAGCACCACTGGTCCTCGAACTCTTTAATCTGGATTTCGGATGTCTGAAAATCGTCACCGAAAAAGGAGGCGTCGAAGTCCACCTGCCCGGACTTATGCGTACCAATGAATTTGGAGAATTCGAAGTTTTCGATAAAAACGGCAATCCTGGTTTTACCCTTTTCGGTCCTCTAAAAAACCCCAAGCTTTCCGGTATTCTGCGCGTTAACAACGGCCGCTTCAGCTTCCCTTTCCTGACCAACGCCCCGAGCACATCCGAGTTCATCGACCAATTGGAATGGGATCTTACGGTCCAAGCCGGCTCCAATCTAAAATACTTTTACACGCACCGACAGACCTCTTCCCTCCCCTTTCTGGACAAACTCATTAATCCAGAAGGTTTGGTTAAAAAAATCGACCGGGGTATCAGCGGTTTATTCGAATATCCTTTGACCGAACTGACCCTCGACAAAACCTCTGTTGTCCACTTTTCAGGACGCATGCACAATCATTCCTTCCGCCTGGACGGCCGGGTCACCGCGTCACAGGGATATATTCATTACGCGGGCAAAGACTACAACCAGGATATTGATGTCGGCGTGGAATTCAATGGTGCGGAACATAATCTCCCCACTATCTGGGGTTCCGGAGTGGCAGTGATTCGGCCTGTGGATCGCTCTAAAATGGGTTCGGAAATCAAGGTAACCATGAAAATCAAGGATCCTCAGACCGGGGTTTATCTTACCAAGGCCCGCTTCAATGAATTCAAACTGGTCCTCTCTTCGGACACCTATGATGAAAATGGAATGCCTATTGACCCTTACCAGGAGATGCTTTCGGGTGGAAAAGAGAGTAAGTTCGGGGAATCGGTCACTGATTTAGCCCGATCCGAAGGAAAAGCCATGTTTGAAAAAATCTTTTTGGACAGAATGGTCACTCAATATATGGAAAGGACGGTTCTGGGCTTTAGCCGGCAAACCTTAAACCCTCTCCTCGGAATGAATGTAACGCCGGATGTTTTCCGGATTGAAATTGAATCGGATCGCGTTTTTAACTATATTGATATGTCTGTCTGGAACTTCAGCCGACTGAAAAAGGACTTGCTCGAAAACATCGAGTTTATTACCGGCAAGTACTTCCTCGGCGGCACGCTCTTTCTGAATTATTCGAGTCAATTTGATGTGATGGATCAACTCGATAATGTGGCGATCGAGAAACTTCACCACCGGGTGGGTATGGAATTGACCCCGTGGCGGTATCTGTATTTAAATATGGATTACGACCTCGGCGGAATTCCTGGCGTCATGGATGGAAATTTCAAAGTCGGAGATGTCCGTTCCAATATCCGCCTGAAAATGCCGCTAAAAAAAGTAACGAATATCTTCTCTCAGGAACATAAACAGGAACCGTAATGAAAAAATGAAAAACGTTCAAATCCTCCTGATGACCCTGTTAGCTTTGTACACCTTCTCTCCGGCCCAGGATCTTTCCCGCAAAATCGTACGAAAAATATGGGTTCAGGGAGACCGCAATGTCAATAAAGGGCTTGTTACCGCCAACTTCTCCCTCAAGAGCGGCTTGCCTTTTTCCGAAAAAGACGTCCAGGAATCCTTTCGTTCTTTATATAGCCTGGGCCTGTTTGCCGATCTTTCCCTGGGTGCCGAAGAAGTCGGCAGCGATTCCATTGATCTCATCATTCACATCAAGGAACACCCCATTCTGGACCATATTGAATTCTCGGGCAATGATGAATTCGATAATAAGGATATCGAGGAAAAAATCAACCTGATGTCCGGTACGGTCATTCCGCCGAATCTCATCCAAAAAGCTAAAAATCAAATCCTGGAAATGTACCAAGAAAAAGGTTACCTTTTGGTCGGGGTCGAAACTCGAACTTATGAGTCAAAGGAAGGTGGCAAAACAATCCTCGAATTCAAGATCAACGAGGGAAAAAAGATTAAAATCAAGACCATCACGATCACCGGTGTGACTGCCTTCAAGGAAAAAACCGTCAAAGGGGCCATGGAGGACACCAAGGAGGACCGTTGGTGGCGTAGCGGTGACTACAATGAAGACAAGCTCTACGGGGACCTTAAACGCATTGAAGAATTCTACCACAATGAAGGTTTTCTTGACGCCCGGGTCCTGAAGCATGAGCTCTCCTACAGCGATGACCGCAAAAACATGTTCATCAACATTGACTTATTCGAAGGCAGCCGTTTCTTTGTGGGCAACCTTGTCGTCAGCGGCAACGAACTCTTCGACGATAACGTCATTCTGAAAAGTTGCACGGTCAAACGAGGTGACCTCTTTTCCAAACAGCAATTCGACCTTTCCCGATACAATATCGAATCCCTGTACCGGGAAGAGGGTTATCTTTATGTTCAACTCAACGATGAAAAGGCCTACCGCAACGATACCATCGACGTCACCTTTCGTCTTAAAGAGGGGCTGCCGGCCTACATCAATAAAGTAATCGTCAACGGTAACATCAAGACCTGGGATAAGGTCGTCCGCCGCGAAGTTCATCTCCGTCCCGGAGATATTTATCGCCAGTCCATGATGATGCTTTCACAGCGCGACATTATGCAACTCAATTACTTCGATCAAGCCACTCCGGACATCCGCACGAATGCGGATAAGAGTGTCGATCTCCTATTCGATGTTCAGGAAAAAGAGTCCGGCACAGGCCAAGTTAGCGCAGGTGCCGGCTACTCCGCACGGGACGGTATTGTCTTCAATACCGGTCTTTCCATGCCCAATTTCGCCATTTCCCGTCCTTTTATCGAAGGAGGGGGACAGAAAATTGATTTACAGCTGGAATATGGCAGATATGCGAAACGGTATGATTTAGGATTCACGGAACCTTATTTCATGGATTCGCCAACCCTGATCGGCTTTAGAGGATACTACTCCTGGCGGGATTGGTACTACAATGATGTTGAAGAAAAACGAAAAGGTCTTGAAATACGTTTAGGGCGCCGTCTGAAATGGCCGGACATCTACTTTAAGGTTTACAGTACCTACAACATAAGTTACCGCGAATATGCCTATTACGACGGCACCCTGCTCGAAAACAAATATTACGCCTCTCAGGGCATTACGGTACGTAATAGCGGTTATGAAAGCGCACTCTCGGTCCAGTTGTCTCGAAACTCCACCGATCTTCCGGATTTTCCCACCACCGGCTCGGTTGTGGAATACAATCCGGTGATCGCCGGTTATCTGTTGGGCGGCCAGTATGAATATATCCGTCACCGCCTTGAAGCCCGTCTTTATCTGCCCACTTTCTGGAACTTCGTCCTGATTCAAGGCATGAAATTCGGTCATTTAAGTGGTACCAACATCGGTCAATATGATAATTTCCTGGCCGGTGGTGTGAATTATGAAGGTATTATCCGCGGTTATTCGGATCGCACCTTCGGGGCTCTGGTTGAAAAAGGAAACCATGTCGGCTTTAATCTGGTGGTTTATTCAACAGAGTTGCGCTATCCCATTATGGATCGCCGTCTCTACCATTCCATTTTCGCCGATTTTGGAAATACCTTTTCCTCCCCATCGGATATCGACTTCCGCGAACTCAAAGTCGGTATCGGAACCGGCATCAAAATACAGGTTCCCATGTTGGGACTAATCGGTTTTGATGTGGCCTGGGGCTTAAACGACTATCCGGAATCTTATGACACTCATGGTAATCCCTTCACCCATCAGCAATCAACAGGTGAAAAACCACCTTATTTTCAGTTTCATTTCAGAATAGGCAATTTATAAAGGAGGCGTTTTTATGAAGGTATTTCTCATTCTCACATTAGCGGCTGTGCTGGCGGTTAATGTCACGGCAGCAGGTGCAAAAAGCATGAAAATCGGTTTCATCCGGTCAGATGTCATTTTCAAGGGATACAAGGGCACCAAAGATGCTCAGGATAAATACGACAAGGAAGTATCGAAATGGGAGCAAGATGCCGCTGAAAAAGAGAAAAAAATAAAAGAGTTGGAGGAACAACTCGACAAGCAGGGCCTTCTGATGAGCGCAGAAAAGAAAAAAAGCGTACAGGAAGAAGCTAACCGCCTAAAGAGCGAATACCAACAGTTCGTGGCAAAAGTCTTCGGCCAGGGCGGTGACGCTTTCAAGAAAAATGCGGAGTACACAAAACCGATTCTGAAACAAATCAACGCCATTCTTGATGAAATCGGCAAGAACGAAGCATACGATTTCATCTTTGACGCCACTGCCGGCGGTCTTGTTTACGCAAAGGACGCTCACGATCTGACAGAACGTCTCGTCAAGGAATTGAACAAAGGTGTCCAATAATTCCGCTATGACGCTCGGAGAGATGGCCGAAAAGATCGGCGCCATCCTTGTACACACTCCCAATCCGGCCATCACCATCACCGGCGTGTCAGGATTGGATTCGGCCCATCCCTCACACATCAGCTTTTTATCCAACCCGAAATATCTGCCGGAGGCAAAAAACACTCGGGCGGGAGCGGTCATCGTCCAAAAAGAGATGGCTGACCTGACATGCCCTCAACTCGTGGTTGATAATCCTTATTTAGCCTGGGCCAAAGCGGTTGCGCTCTTTGCACCGGATCGTTCCCCTTTTTTGTCGGCCGGAATTCATCCTACCGCTGTTGTTCACTCCTCCGCCCTCTTACACCCATCCGTTCAGGTGGGTGCACGGGCAGTCATCGGTTCCGGTACAATCATTGGAGAAAACTGCCGAATCCATCCCGGCGTGGTCATCGAAGAAAACTGCCGAATCGGTTCTCATTGCGAAATCCATCCGAACACGGTTCTCCATTATAACTGCACCCTCGGCAACCGAGTTACGGTGTGGTCCGGTACCGTTATCGGCAGTTACGGTTTCGGTTATGCCCAAGAGGGTGATACCTTCATCCGTATTCATCAACTCGGCACGGTTCTGATCGAGGATGACGTGGATATCGGCGCCAATGTGACTATTGATCGGGGAGCCACAGGCCCTACACGCATCCGGCGGGGTACCAAAATTGACAATCTGGTCCATCTGGCTCATAATGTCCAGGTCGGTGAAGATTGCGCCATCACGGCCCAAGTCGGCGTCTCAGGCAGCACTCATATAGGCAACCGGGTAAAAATCGGCGGTCAGGCCGGTTTTGTCGGTCACATCAATATCGGAGACGATTCCTTTGTCGGCGCCAAGGCCGGCGTATCAAAATCATTTCCGGAAAAAAGCAATATCACCGGATATCCTGCCCGTCCTTTCATGGAAACACGCCGAAGCGAAGCCATGGTAGCAAAGTTACCGGACATCCTGAAGCGCTTGGACGCACTCGAAAAACAGACCCCCTCTTCCCAACCCCAATAAAAGGAAGCCTTCCTCATGGAAATGCAACGCACTCTCATCCATCCCGTGTCCGTTAGCGGCATCGGTCTGCACACCGGCGCCAATACCACCTTGACACTAAAGCCTCTGCCGGAGAATTCCGGTATTGTTTTCAAACGAACCGACCTTAAGGAACAACCTTCTATTGAGGCCGACATCGACAACGTCATTTCCCTGGAACGAGGCACCACTCTGGGCCAAGGGGACGTCCGGATCGCAACCGTAGAACACATCATGGCTGCGCTTTATGGTATACACATCGATAACGCACTTGTTGAAGTAACCGGAGAAGAGATTCCCCTCTGTGACGGAAGCGCCCGTGCTTTCGTGGACGCAATTCAGAAAAGCGGGATACAGGAACAGCAGGAGGAACGGCGTTATATCATCATTGAAAAACCCATTCTGTACGAAGACCCGAAAGACAAACAAAGAGCCCTTTCCATCTTTCCGGCAGACGGCTTTCACCTGACCTTTATGATTGACTACAACCACCCGGCCTTGGGAGCCCAACATACCACCCTTTTTGACATCAATGAGTTCGAAACCGAATATGCGGATGCACGCACCTTCTGTTTTCTTTCCGAAGTGCTTGAGTTGCACGCCAAAGGTCTCATCAAAGGCGGTCGTTTGGACAGTGCTGTGGTAGTGCAGGACAGGCCGGTTACAGACGACATCAAAGGAAAACTGAAAAGCCTCTTCAATATCCCAGGTGATATCTTTGAGGGAAAGAATGGTTTTCTGAACAATACAGAACTCCGCTATCCCAATGAACTCTGCCGCCACAAAGCATTAGATCTCCTGGGCGACATGTATCTCATCGGCGCACCGCTTAAGGCCCACCTTTTAGCCGGTCGAAGCGGACATGCCGCCAACATTGAGATGGCACGTAAAATCCGCAAACTCAACCTTCGCCCAAAATCCACCTCACGCGCCTATGTGTACGACATTGACCGCATCATGACTATTCTCCCCCACCGCTATCCTATGCTTCTGGTGGATCGCGTCTTGGAACTGGAAAAGGACAAACGCATCCTGGCCAAGAAAAACGTTTCCATCAACGAACCCTTTTTTCAAGGTCATTTTCCCAACTTTCCGATTATGCCCGGCGTGCTGCAATGCGAAGCCATGGCACAAGTCGGCGGCATCCTGATGGCCGACATGATAGGTCCGGATATGCAAAATAAGGTTACCATCTACATGGGGATTGATAATTGCCGCTTCCGCAGACCGGTTCGTCCTGGAGACACGCTTCTGATTGAGGTGGAGTTGGTCAAGTTCCGCGGGAAGATCTGCGTTTTATCCGGTAAATGCATGGTCAACAACGAAGTCACCTGCGACGCCCAATTCATGATTTCCGTCATGGATAAATAGGACGACAACCATGTCGATTCATCCGACCGCCATCATTGCTCCCAGCGCCAATGTCGGTAAAGATATCTCGGTTGGACCCTTTACCATCATTGGTCCCCATACGGTCATCGGCGATCATTGCATCATCGGCCCGCATGTGCAAATCGAATCAAACACAGTCATCGGCCACGAAGCGCGCATCTATAAAGGGGCCTGCCTGGGCATTCTGCCGCAGGACGCTCGGTTTGCAGGACGCAACGACACCTCGCTGATCATCGGCGATCGGGCCGTACTGCGTGAATATTGCACCATCAGCCGGGGGTCGGAAAACGACACACTCATCGGCAACGATTTCATCCTCATGAGCTACGGACATGTTTCGCATGACTGCGTCATCGGCAACCAGGTGGTTCTCTCCCATTCCGTTATTGTCATGGGACATGTCAGTATCGGAGACCGAGCACTCATCGGCAGCCTGACCTTCATTAACCGACATGTCCGTATCGGAGAACTTTCCTTTATCGGCGGCGGATTTCGGGTAGTCAAAGACGTCCCCCCCTTTGTGATGGCGGGCGATGAGCCTCTGCAAATTACAGGTATTAACCGGGTAGCGCTGGAGAAAAACGGGATACCGGATAGCGAAACGGACAAACTCTCCAAGATATATCAGATGCTTCGCCAGCAACAGGAGGACCTGCCTTCGGCAACAAACGCCATTCGTTCCCTGTTTTCGGACTCAGAATGTGCGGATAAAGTAATGATGTTTCTGGAAAGCAGCGAAAAAGGCGTGGTACTTTAATCGAGCGGTTTAGCCTTCTTCATAAATTCCACTTCATTCCGATAAATGGTAAGAACCGCGGGAATACCGGTGATGGAAAGAACTTCCATGGCCTTTTCACTCGGTTCAATCAAGCAGAACTGACGTTTCTTTTCTTGCAGAGTCTGTTTCCAGCTCATGAAGCTTCCGATAAGACCGCTGTTGATATAATCACAGGAATGAAGGTCGATAGCGACATCTTCCCGACCATTTTGAACGGTCCGCTCCACGATTTTCTTTACTTTATCAAGAACCCCATGATCCACGATTTCTCCGCGTAATTCAAAGATAGTGAATCCGCAGGACTCTTTTTTCAGTACTTCCATAATAATCCGCCGTGATTGAATAAAATGAGAATAGATACGTATCTAATAATATGCCTAATTCATAAGCTTTTGTCAATCTTGAAAATAAAATAAACTATAATTTGATGCCATGTTCCTTCACCTTCCGCCAGAGCGTGGTTCGGGAAAGTCCAAGGTGCTTGGCCGCAAGCGATTGGTTATAGTTAAGCTTCTCCAAGGTCTTGATGATATGCCTTTTCTCCAACTCCCGTAAATCCAACAAATCCTCTTCCACTTCACCCGATGAGGCGGCAATCAAAGGCCGGTCCAGCATCACGTTTCGCGGAAGATCTTCCGGACGGACTATTCCGTTCTCACTCAAAATGACACCGCGTTCAATAATATTTTCCAGCTCCCGGATATTACCCGGAAAAGCGTAATTCTTTAATATGGCCAAGACATTGGGATCAAGCGTGGGCGGTTTCTTATCAAGAGCATTGGCATATTTGATGATGAAAAAGGGGATCAGCTTGGCGATGTTTTCACGCCGATCCCGTAAAGGGGGGATGGTCACATGAATAACATTAAGCCGGTAAAACAAATCCTCCCGAAATCGGCCCGTTCGCACCGCCTCCCCGAGATCCCGATTCGTAGCCGCAATGATTCGGACGTCCACCACCATTTCCTCTGTCCCTCCGACCGGACGGACCATTCGATCCTGAATAAAGCGAAGCAGCTTGACCTGCGCCAGAGGGGACAGCTCCCCGATTTCATCCAGGAAAAGCGTCCCCTGGTTGGCTTCGTCTACAAGCCCTTTCTTCTGGTAGGTGGCACCGGTAAAAGCGCCTTTGACATGGCCGAACAACTCTGATTCAACCAGGTTTTCCGGAATAGCACCACAGTTGACCGCCACAAAAGGGCCATCCCAACGTTTGCTTTTCATATGGATATAGCGGGCAAAAACCTCCTTGCCCGTTCCCGATTCGCCGCTGATCAGAATAGTCGAGTCTGTGATGGCCACTTTATCCGCCAATTGGATGGCCCGGAGCATTTTGTCGTTGTCAGCCAAGAGATCGCGCATCAGACGTGTCTGAGATTCAAGATATTTCAGGTTGCGTTCCTGACGGATGGCCACTTTTTCAATAACAAGTTTCAGATCCGCCGGAGTGACCGGTTTAACCAAATAAAGATAGGCCCCGTGGCGCACGGCCCGAGTGGCATTTTCAATTTCATTCAGACCGGATAAAACAATTATTTCACAGCCGGAATGGTTGACCTTGATGTAACTAATCAAATCCAGTTCCTTATCGCAGGACTGGCTGATATTCAGGATGACAATACTGATACGTTCCTTGGACAGAATCTGAAGCGCCTTATCGGAATCGCTGATTTCAATGAATTCATAATCCTGAAAATGAATACCGCTAATGATCTCCTGACGAATCTTGTGGTCACAATCCACAACCAAAATCTTTTTAGTATCCATGATGATTTAGTCGCCGCTGAACCAATTTTTCGCCTTCCTAAAAAGACCCTCTCCCCCGTCCGATCGCTTATGACGAATCTCATCCAACTTTTGATATAAGGCCTTTTCTTCTGCCGTAAGCCTTTCGGGCACCTCGACATGAATCTTAACTAAGATATCCCCCTTATCCTGCGGACGATTGACAGCAGGCAACCCTTTTCCACGAAGGCGAAGCACAGATTCGGATTGCGTTCCGGTGGAAATAGTTAGTTTAACCTTGCCATCCAAGGTGGGCAGAATCACCGTATCTCCGATGACAGCCTGAACCACCGAAATGGGCAATTCGCATGCTAAGTCCTGTTCGTGCCTTTCAAAAAAGGGATGTTCTTCCTCCTGAATGATCACGATCAGGTCCCCGGCAGGGCCGTTACGCGGCCCGACATCACCCTGTCCGCGCAACGGAATGTAATTCCCTTCAGCCACGCCGGCTGGAATATTGACGGAAATGGTGGTTTCCGTCTTGCTCCGTCCATCCCCCCCGCAACTTTTGCAAGGATTGGCCACTGTCTGCCCGCGACCACCGCAACGGGTACAGGCTGTTACATTGATCATCTGGCCGAAAAGGGATTGAGTAACCCTTCTGACTTGTCCGGACCCACCGCAGGTAGAACAATTTCGCACGCCTTCACCACCGGCCCCTCGACAAACCGAACAGTGCTCAAAGCGCTTGTATTTGATCTTTTTCGAAACACCGCTGTTGATTTCTGCAAGTGCAAGCGACACGCGCACCTGAAGGTCATTCCCCCGCTCCGCTTCCGCACTGCGACCACCGCCACGTCGCCGACCGCCACCCATTCCGAAAAAGTCGGAAAAAAAGGAATCGCCGCCGAAATCATTCATAAAAGCACGTAAGGCATCGGACATATCAAAATCATGGAAACCGGCATGCCCACCACCGGCATAGCCGTTAGGGCCAAATGCCGCATGGCCGAACTGGTCATATTTTTTACGCTTATCTGAATCTTTTAATACCTCATAAGCCTCAGTTGCCTCTTTAAAACGCTCTTCAGCCTCCTTATTGCCAGGATTCTTGTCAGGATGATATTTGACAGCCAGCTTTCGGTAGGCATTTTTTATGCTCTCGGCATCCACACTCTTGTCGATGC
>Ga0156536_1020_pt2 | contig 13086 bp, 12 predicted proteins | sample RifOxyB2_FD_111931 | JGI IMG/M metagenome (GOLD analysis project Ga0156536, IMG submission 111931) | Elusimicrobia bacterium RIFOXYB2_FULL_49_7 | reverse complement strand
CATGAACAGCAAAAGAAGCAGTGTCATGACTTTTTGTTCCATCGAACCACTTTTTTTCATCGGATTCTCCCTTCACCGATGATTTTCCAACGATTCCCGTCCTTCTCCAATTTTAATTTCATCCGGTAAGAACGGGCCGTTTTGAAAAACCAACCCTCCTGATAACTCTTCTCAAAAACAACCATTGCTTGTGAAGAATCCTGGGATAAGACGACAATCGAGCCCGGCACAAGTGATTCATCCTGAAGTCGCTTGAAGGCAGACAAGCGGTTGGCCATCCATTCCGAATAACCGCCGGATGTGTTGCGGAACCGGGTCTTGGAATAAAATGTCTTATATAAATTGAAATTCTCTTCTTTGACGGCAGTGTGTATATCTCGAACGAGTTGTATCAATTCCGATTCCGATATGCCGACGGTTCCCTGTACGGTGGGTTGCAAATGAGAGGTCGCATTGGCCGTTGCAGAAGGCACATAGGAATAGCGTAAACGGGTGGTTTGCTTTGGAAAAGGGGCAAAAGGCCCATGGCGCAAGACATAAACAGCAATCATTGCTCCTGTAAGCACCAGCGCCAGAAAAAACTTTCTACGGTGTTGCCGTATTATGGGCAGAAATAAGGTCAGCGCGGGTTTCGAATGACGGATCCGTTTTTTGATGTCAACGTACAATTCCTTAGCAGAAAAGAGGAGGAATTCCTTGAAGTTTTTCGGCAGTCCGGCTAACTCATCCTCTTCATTATAATATTGATAGTAACGGCTGCGATAATAGCTATAATAACTGTAGTAAGTGTAATAATAAGGATAATACCCGCGCCGTTGTTCCACGCCATTGAAAATGACCCCGATAATATTAGTATTAACGCGTTGAAGCGAGTTTTTGGTGAAATGCATGGCTTTAAGAGGGGTCTTAAACGCCCTCCCCACAATAATGGTCGAACTGACATACGGTGCAATCAGCAACGCATCCGAGACCGGCACCAAAGCCGGAGAATCAATGATGACCAGATCGTGATCCGACAGCCCCTCGCGAATCAGCTCCTGGAGCCTGGGACTTCCGAGGATTTCCGCCGGATTGGGAGGACGCTTGCCGGCCGGCACCACGGAAATAGCTCCATTGAATGCCGGCTTCTTGACTTGCGCATAATCCGCCTGCAGGGTCAGATATTCCGACAGTCCGTTTTCTTTTTCCACATTGAAAAGTTTGTGAACCGAAGAACGGCGCAAATCCGCATCCACAATCATCACTTTCTTTCCATCCAGCGCAAAAGAGATGGCCAAATTACACGCTTTTGTGGTTTTGCCGTCCCCTTGAATCGCGCTGGTCAGCAACAAAGTCCGCTTATCCGCTCCCAGGTTGGTGTAACGAATATTGGTTCGAAGCGATCGATAGGGCTCCAGAATCTTGGACTTGGAATCCAATGCAAGCACCTTGTCTTCATCGTTCATGAGAGGAATAATACCGAGAAGCGGCAATTGCAGTTCCTCCTCGATTTCTTGTGGGCTCTTGATGGACTGATCGAGAAACTCGATGGCAAAAACCATACCCACCCCGGCAATAAGCCCCACCACGACCACGATCAAAAACCCGAAGCGGGACCCTTGTGGAATAGGGCTCTTGGGAATGGAAGCCACCTCCCATTGCACCACGTCCGAGGACTGCATCTCGTAGCGAATACGCTGCTCCTGGTATTTTTCCTGAAGCAGCGTATAAATCTTTTCCACATTCTCCTTTTCACGCTGAAGCCTCCGCAACAACAGATATTTCTCGGGAATACCCTTGATGGATTCATTCAGCTCTCGGAGCACTTTTTCATAAGCCGTGCGACGCGCCCGGAGCGAATTGGCCGCAATGGTTCGATCATTATATTCCTGCAATAAAACGATTCGGTTCTGGTTAAGGCTTTTTGTGGAGGATATCTTGTTCACTCCATCCCTGCTCTGCTTAGCCAGTTCGGTCAATTTTCGGATATTCTCCTTCAGTTGCTTCACCTGCCGGTGCTGTTCTCCATACTCGGCCAGGGTACGCGCCAACTCCACATTGAGATCAATGAGTTGCGTTTCAATGGTATTGTCGAATGTAAAAGATTGCTCGATATACAGTTTTTCCTGCTTTAACAATTTTGTGAGCTGATTTATCTTTTCATCGTTTTCCGTGATTTCCACAATGGTATTTTGAAGGGCGATTTCCAGATTGGTCAATTTTTCCACTTCGGAGTCGGATTCCGGCATCCGTTCAATCAAACGGTTGTCCTGCTGATAGTTTTTAAGCGCCTCCTCGCGTTCCTTCAGTTCTCGGGAGGTCTTTTCAATCTGCATTTCGATGTACCGGATGGCATCCGAAATATCCTTGCGGGTGACTTCATTATTATAGTTGATGAATTCCTGAGCCAAGGTATTGACCACTCGGGCGGAAAGTTCCGGATCCGTGAGGGTCACGGAAATCAGAATGATGTTTGTTTCCTGAATTTTGGAGACCGCAATAGACGCCACCAGGGCATCCAACGGCATATCAAGGCCCAACGTGTCAATGACACGCTTCAGGATATCCCGTGACTTGATGGCATTCAACATGGTATTGATACGGGTTTGCTGATCCCAGAAGTAACTGTATTCCTGATCCCCGATGGGATTGGGTTTGCGGACCTGCACCAGGAGCTTGGTATCCGCCCGATACAAATCAACCTGCCCCATGTCTTTGATGAAATTAAGAACAATGACACAGAATAGGGTAATAAAGACGACTTTCTTGCGACGCAGAACAATCGCAAGATATTTCAGGAAGTCGATTTCATCCGACTCTTTTTTACCCCCCTCCTTTTTAAGCGGGTTTATGGGCTTTGGGGAAGGAGCAGCGGACGGACTCGTTTTTTTTTCTGCCGGCAGGATCGGAGACGGGACATCTTTGGAATGATAATGAAAATCATCGTGAATTCGTTCGCTACCGGATGAAAAGTCGGGTTGCGGGGGAAGCTCTGTCTTGTTATCCATGCGCTTTATACCTCCTCGAGCGCCAGAATATTGCGTGCCACCGCCTTGAGACACCCCACTGCCGGACTGTCGGGAAATTCATGCAACGGACGGAGCTGCCGAATGCTCTTTTTTACGGTGTCATCATACATCACATAACCGAGATACGTCATCTCAATATCAAGATACTTTCGTGCAATCTGCCGGAAACTTTCGTGTACCGTTACGTCGCCCGCCTCTTTGACCATGTTGACCACAATACGGGGATGATACCTCATGAGCATCACCTTGACCTCTTTTCCGGCCTGTTTGTCGATTTCCGCAATCCGGTCCGCAATCTGGGCCAGGCGGTGAAAACCATGACGTCGGGGATTGGCATATCGCATGATGATATCCCGGATATCTTGACGGGCAGAAAACATGGACAGCATCTTTCGGATAATCCCGTTCTTCAAGAAACCATAGGCATTTTCTACGGAGGTCGGTTCATTGGTAATGACAGTGATCCCCTGTTCCGATAAAGAGAAAAAATCGGTATTATCTTCATCGGAACCGGCTCCCACATCAATAATAAGATAATCCGCCTTCAACCGGAGCAGAGAAGCGACCAATTTTTGTTTATGCATAAAACGGGGGTTCGCCAACTCATAAATACCGCTGGCCCCGGAAATCAGGGAAACATTCTGAAGCGGCGTTGGCAGAACCACATCCTCCACTTCGGAATAGATGCCAAGCATGAAATCATTAAGAGTGCGTTCCGGATACCGGATACCCATGGTAAGGTGGAGGTTCGCACCGCTGAGGTCGCCATCCACCAAGATGACATTTCGGCCGAGTGCGCCGATTTCTCCGGCTAAACCGGAAGCAATGATACTTTTACCGACCCCACCCTTACCGCCACCCACTGTTATTATGCGGGTCCGCCGTAGAATGGAGGAAGGATTTTTCTTCATGGAACGGCTATCCGCCCAGGTTCATGAGCGTCAGCGATACCGTAACAGATAAGTTAATAACGGTCAATACTGTGGCGAGAAGCGCCCAGTTGACGGACAATTTTTCCGGGACAAACATCGTATCACCGGGATAGAGAAGATAGGTGATCTCCTGTGTCGCTCCTTTTTGTTCAAGCACCACATTCAGATCGATAACCGAGATATCCCCATTGGAACGAATGATTTTCATATAGCGCGTACGGGGGCTGCTTAATCCTCCGGATACCGTAAGGGCCTTCAGCACATCCAAGGGTTCATAAATCTGATATTCACCCGAACGTTGGACAGCACCCAGGATATAAATCTTGTTTGAGAAGTATTGTTCAATACCTATTGAAACCACGACATTATTAACATAAGGAGCCAGCTTCTCTTCCATGACTTTAACAAGTTGCTGGGTGGTCAGACCCGCCACTTCGATTTCCCCAAGTACCGGGTAATTAATAAGTCCATCCGGACGGATACGGGAAGTCTGGGAGAATTCATCATGCTCAATGACCTTGATGCCTATGACATCCCCAGGTCGCAGAATATACTCCGTACGTTCTGCAGACAAAACGACATTGCTCAAAACCAATAGAAATAATACAATCAAGTTGATTTTTTTCATTTTAACAAAACGTACCGGGTTTACAATATAAAATATAAAACGAAAAAAGCCAATAAAAAAGGCGCAATGGAGTTGAATTCATTTTATTTTGGTTCAATACAATTATTTATCGTCCATTTCCTTCTTAAGCTGAATCAATTTTTCCCGAATGATACGCATGATTTCACTTTTATCCGGAATAGGCTTCTCCTGGGGAAACGCCTTTGTTTCCAATGGAATGGCATCGCGCTGCAAAACCAATACCTTCTTGGCACCTTGAATGGTATACTGCTTATCGTACAACAAATTTTTAATGTACTTAATGAGCTCGATATCCCGTTTTCGATAAGCCCGATTACCTGCCCGATTCTTTTTTGGATTAAGGCTTGGGAATTCAGTCTCCCAGTACCGCAAAACATGCGGTTCCAGCCCCACCTCAGAACAAACCTCGCTGATGGAATGGTATATTTTCCCTTCTGATAACTTCATACAAACTCCCCGTTAATCATGGGTTGGAAGAACGACGGAATTGAATCTTGTTTTCCGTACCATTCAGCAACCGGCGGATATTCGAACGATGCGTCACTATGATGAGGACGGCAATCAGTCCCGCAAAACAGACCAAGGAAAATGAAGAGACATAGCCTATATGAAAAAATAGTCCGGCTGAAAACGCCAAAGCCATTCCCGCGCACATAGACGCCGCAGAAACAATGCGGGTCAGAAGAAGCACCAGAATCCAAATCGCAAAAGCCACAGCCGTTGGCCCGGGAAGCAGTGCAGCAAAAACCCCAAGCGCTGTTCCCACCCCTTTCCCGCCTTTGAAACGGGCGAAAACAGTAAAAACATGGCCTAAAATTGCCGTCAATCCACCGGCCATGGCCTGCCACAAAGGGGCAGCCGATAAAAACCAACCGGGAGCCAAAACACCAAAAACACCTTTTAACGCATCAACAATCAGGACAAAGAGCGCTACCTTGAATCCCATGATACGATAGACGTTTGTGGCGCCGGCATTGCCTGAGCCATGCGCTCGAATATCGATGCCTTTCAACAATCGACAGGTGAGAATGCTTGTGGGAAAAGAGCCGACCAAATAAATCAGCATAAAGACCGCAAAGATATGCCACTCCATTCTATTCTTTCTCTGCAATGAGGTTTAAAGGCCGCATTCCCCTTTTCTTTTTTCGCATATAGCGGAATCGGATGGGGCACCCCAAACAGTTGAAATGCTCATAAAACTTGTTTTCAAGATAACGCTCATAGTTTTCACGGATATCTTTCGGATGAGACGTCGTAATGTCAAAAAAGGGCGGCGGATTCTCCCGCTGCAGAATGGAATAAAAAGAGACGGTTTTCCCGAAAACCATAGGATGAGGATGGCGTAAAGCCGTGTCCGTTAAAAAATTCTCCAACTCATTCTGGTCGAAACGATGGAAAAGGTGGTCGTGTATTTGGCAGGCCATATCCAGGACGCGGGTGGCCCGGAGTTTGGTCAGGGCGGAAACGGCGATTTTAGGATAATGGGCCAGGAACGCGGCCTGATAGTCCAATTCTTTCACTAATTTATCGAAAGTATGGGAATCTTTTTCGACAGTGTCCCATTTATTCAGGACCACAAATAGCCCCTTGCCTCTTCGAATGGCCATTTGCATGACATTGACATCCTGTTCTTCCACCCCTTTTTCCATGTCCACCAAAACGGCGGCAATATCGCACCGTTCCAGGCTTTGTTCCGTACGGAGTATGGAATAGAATTCAATGTCCTCTTTTGTCTTGGCCGCTTTGCGCAAACCTGCGGTATCAATGAGGCAAAAACGTTTGCCGTTGAAATCCAATATCGTGTCAACTGAATCGCGTGTGGTGCCCGGCCGGTCATCGGTCATGGCATTTTCCTGCCCGGTAAGCGCATTGACCAACGTAGATTTTCCGGAATTGGGCCGGCCGAGGAGTGCGATTCGGATGATGGGAACCGGAACGACTTCGGACATTTGAGGCATTTTTTCGGCAATGACATCAAGCAAATCCGCAGCACCAATACCGTGTGTGGCAGACACCGGAAAGGATTCTCCGAGCCCCAATTGCAGGAACCGGTAGCATTCGGACTGTAACGACTCATTGTCCGCCTTGTTCGCCACGAGCAGCAGTTTATGCCGGTATCTTTTCAGTTCCCTGGCCACCGCCAAATCCAAATCCGTGGGACCGGTCTGTGCATCCACAATCAGTAGAATCAGCTCCGCCTCTTCAGCGGTCTTTAATACCTGCTGCCGGATAAATCCAACGACCTTTTCTTTTTCACCGGGCAATAATCCCCCCGTATCAGCCACCAGAAAATGCTTATGATTCCATTCCATTGCCTGATAGTTGCGGTCACGAGTCGTTCCGCTGATATCACTGGTAATGGCTATCTTTCTTTTTAAAAGGCGGTTAAAAAGTGATGATTTTCCAACATTAGGGCGACCCACCAAGGCGACAATCGGCAGCATTTCTTTTTTCATGTAATTCCAGATTAAAGGGAAGAAAATATAATAGTAAAGTACCACTCAAGGCAAAACAATACTTCGCAATTAAAAACAAAGAGTTATCGAATGAGAGACTATATCTTTGGATAGACCATGTATTCAAGAGGATCGTAGAGCTTGGCTTTTTTAAACCCGATTAACCGGCGCATGCAGGCATCACACTCTCCGCATGCAATATCATTGTTTTTATAGCAGGACCAGGTACTATGGAGCGGCAACTTCAGTTCCGTTGCTTTTTTGATGATATCGTGCTTTTTCATACCCACAAGCGGCGTTTCAAGCAGGATTTTAGATTCCGTTTTTGTGCCCAGAGCAATCAGCTTATTGTATTGTTGGAAGTATTGACGGTTACAATCGGGATAGCTTAATTCATCGGTTTCATTGGCCCCAAAAAAGACCTGATTCACGCCCATGACTTCCGCCCAGGAAACGGCAATGGCAATAAGATGAGTATTCAGAAAAGAGACATAGGAGGTGGGCACCTTGCGGTTTGACATTCCAGAAATCGAAATATTGATGTTCCTATCAGTCAGACTGGAACCGCCGATTTCCTTTAGAAATTTAATGGACGCAATAAGCCTTTTCTTGATTTTAAAATGGACCGCCAGATCCTTGAAGGATTTCAATTCGCGTTTTTCAACCTTCTGCCCGAAACTCACATGGAGAAAAAGCGGGTTGAATTTTTCCGCCACCATGGCGGTAAGAAGGCAGCTGTTGATACCGCCACTGACCACGACGACCGCATTTTTCTTTTTCATGAGATGGGCCCTTTGTCTAAATTTTCCCTATACACTGACATTCCCGAATTCCTTCAGTTTGCCGATGACCAATTGACGGATTTCCGCAAGCCGTTCCGGGGTTTTGGCTTCGAATCGGAGAACCAGAATGGGTTGGGTATTCGATGCACGAATAAGCCCCCATCCATCCCCAAAAAGGATGCGAACACCATCAATGGTCAATGCTTTGTAATGCGCGCTGAAATAGTCAATCGCCTGCCGGGCAATCTTAAATTTCTCCTCATCATCTTTACATTCCACACGCATTTCAGGCGTGGAATGATATTGCGGCAGAGCGCGTCGAAGGATGGAAAGCGGCTTTTCTTCTCGGATCAGGATTTCCATTAATCGAAGGGTGGCATAAATGGCGTCATCATATCCGAAATAACGGTCCGCGAAAAACATGTGACCGCTCATCTCCCCGGCAAGCGGCGCATGGGTTTCCTTCATTTTGCTTTTCAGAAGAGAATGACCCGTTTTCCACATGACAGGCTCTCCGCCGGCCTGTTCAATCCCTTCCACCAGCCCTTGTGAACATTTGACCTCAAAAATAATTTTCTGACCCGGTGTTTTCCGCAGAATATCCTGAGCATAGAGCAGCAATAGATAATCCCCCCAGAGCACTCGCCCTTCGTCATCCACCACCCCTATTCGATCCGCATCGCCGTCATACGCTACGCCGATATCTGCTCCGGTCTCAACCACTTTTCGTTTTAAATCCGTCAGATTTTCTTCAACGGTCGGATCCGGATGATGATTGGGAAAATGGCCGTCCACGGTACAATAGAGTTCAACAATATCATGCCCTAATGCTTTTAAAAGCGATGGCACAAACAAAGCAGCAGCCCCATTACCGGCATCCACAACAATCTTGAGTCGTTTCGAGAACATAAACTGTTTCTTCAGATAATCCAGATAGGGGCTTATAATATCGTAAGTTACAATTTTCCCGACACCAACAGAAAAAACACCTTTTTGGATAAGATCCCTGACTTTTCGGATTTCATCGCCGTAAATAGTGGTTTCTCCAACCCCTAATTTGAAACCATTGAATTCAGCCGGATTATGGCTGCCGGTGACCATAATAGAGCCGCCCACATCAAGATGGAAAAGGCTGAAATAAGAAACCGGCGTAGGAATAGTGCCGATTTGAACAACATCAATGCCGCACCCGGTAACGGATCGGCATAAAATATCGACGAATCGGGCGGAAGAAAGTCTGACATCACCGCCAATGGAAATACGTTTTACGCCTCTTTCAATCAGGTAGACGGAAAATCCTTTTCCAATAAGATCAACGGTTTCATCAGTCAGGTCTTTACCCACCCGGCCTCGAATATCATATTCTCTGAAAATATATGGATCCATTTTATGCTCCGCTGACATTTCCATTTTGAAGGGTGAGCGGGTAGAAAATAAAAAAAAGTCGGTGGATCGCGCAAATGAATGTTGCTTTCATTGCTCCTGTCGGATGCAGATTTATATTTTGGAGGCATGAATCTGACACAGGAACTGCAAAAACGGCTAAGCCGGAACGCCGTGGAAGATGCGCCTGAGACCTGCGCCGTTTATTCCTATGATGCCAGCAAACAAGAAGCTTCTCCTTCGGCCGTGGTTTACGCCACCTCTGCAGAGGATGTCATTTCAGCGGTCAATGTCGCGCGCAAACTGAAGACCTCTGTCGTTCCCCGAGGGGCCGGCAGCGGATTAACCGGCGGCGCCGTACCGCTTGAAAAGGCCATTGTCCTTGACATGGAACGGATGAACCAGATTCTGCATATTGATCCCGAAAAACGATTCTGCATCGTGGAACCCGGACTGATCAATGCCGACCTTCAAGTCCGACTCCGGAAATACGGCCTTTTTTTTCCGTGCGACCCGGGAAGCGCCGCTTATTGCACACTGGGTGGAAATGTGGCGGAAAACGCCTGCGGCATACGCGGCCGTTATTACGGTTCCTGTTTTTCCCATATTTTGGGGCTGGAATATGTCAACAGTGACGGCCGCCTCCTGTCCACCGGTTTTTTCAATGAAGGCAAGAATACCACGCTCCAGGATTTATTGCTCGGCAGCGAAGGCACCTTCGGGATCATCACTCGTCTGGCCCTGAAGCTGGAACCTATTCCGGAAGCCTTTAATACCTTTTTCCTGTTATGTAAGGAACGTCGGAAAGCTTTTGAAATCGCCGAAGCGTTGTTACGGGAAGGTCTGATTCCGCTGGCCCTGGAATATGCGGATAAAAATACCGCCTCACTTGTTTTATCCCCCCGCTCTCCGTACCACCGTAAATGGATCGACGCCTTTCTTCTTATCGAAACAGCCGCCGGCGAAAAAAAGGTGGAAAACCTGTTGGATACGTTTCACCATGTGGAGCGCATCAAAGCGGCCAATACCGAAGAACGGCAGGCCATCTGGGACCTCCGCAACGATATTTCCCCGACCCTCTATCGGGTTGCTCCCTGCAAATTGAATGAAGATGTGGGGGTTCCTTCGGAAAATATGGCCCTATTCGGCGATTTTCTTTCGGAATTGGAACAAACGGTCCGCCGGGTCCGCCTCTTTACTTTCGGCCATCTGGGCGCCGGTTGTTTTCACGTCAACGTCATGTTCGACGAAGCTGATCCGGAGGCGCGACCGGAAGCGGATATGTTGGTACAAAGGGTATTTGAGAAAACAATTTCTCTCAACGGCACCCTTTCCTCCGAGCACGGCATCGGACTGACGAAAAAAGAGTACCTCCCTTTGGAATTGTCGGGAACCGCCCTCGCTTTTCATAAAGCCATTAAAATAGCATTCGACCCGGACGGCAGATTCAATCCGGGCAAAATTTTTCCGGAAAACAACAATCATGATTGATCACACAACCATCCACGTTATCGCAGGGCACGGCGGTACCGGCTGCGTCTCCTTTCATCGGGAGAAATTTATTTCACGCGGCGGGCCGGACGGCGGCAATGGAGGCATCGGGGGCAGTATCTACGCCTTGGGTGATAAAAATATCCGCACCCTGCTTGACTTGCGCTATAAAAAAACCTTCCGCTCGGAAAGCGGTATGAATGGAAGCGGAAACAACAAGACCGGTCGAGATGCCCCGGACACCTTCATCCGCGTTCCCCTGGGAACCGTCATCCATGACGTGTCATCCGATACCATCATTGCGGATATCCGGGAAAACGGACAAAAAGCCCTTCTGGCCAAAGGAGGCAAAGGCGGCATCGGCAACGCCCGCTTCAAGTCACCCACCCGTCGGAGTCCGCGCTTCTCCCTTCCACCCGGACCGGGCGATGACAAACAGATTCGTCTCGAATTGAAGTTGATTGCGGACGTGGGTCTGGTCGGCATGCCCAATGCCGGAAAATCAACGCTCCTTTCCCGCCTTTCCAATGCCCGCCCCAAGATAGCAGACTACCCCTTTACCACCTTGGCACCCAACCTCGGGTTCGTACAGGTCAGTGAAAACGAGAGCTTCATCCTGGCCGATATTCCCGGCCTAATCGAAGGCGCACACAAGGGAAAAGGGTTGGGACATGATTTTCTGCGCCATATAGAACGAACCCGCGTACTGGTCTACGTATTGGATCAAAGCCAGGAAGAAAGCCCCAAAGAGGCGCTGGCAAAACTGATACATGAATTAAAAACATTCAATCCGAAACTCCCGGAAAAACCCTCTATTATTGCACTCAATAAAGACGATATCAAAGACAACATCGGAAAGAAGGGAGCCATTCGCGCAACCCAAAAACGGCCTGTGATATCCATTTCAGCCCTCACAGGAAAGAACCTTAAAGAACTTTCATATCTTATAAAGGATAAGCTGTTTAATGGCAGATAGTTATGCGCCTCTAACAACCTCTGAACTTTCCTCGCTTTTCATTACGCTGATGCGTAGCGGAACTCGATTTCAAGTCTATTATGGCTCCTGTCCCGATAACACGCGTAGCGTTACTATTTCATTAAAGAATTTCGTCGGCCAACCATACCTGAATAAAATAAACGCCAGCCTGACCGTTCCCTGCACCACACCGCTTCAATGGATCGTTAAAACCATCCGAGAAACAGGCCGCTATTCCGTTCGTCCCTTTGCTTCCTTTCCGGACACCCTGCCCATCGGCGAACTTTTTACACACTATGGCCTCTTCCGAAGTGACGCCTTTTATACACTTCAAGTGGTCTTGGCAAACGGCGAACTGCTTCACTTGGGTTCCCAAGCCTGCGCAAGCGTTACCGGCTACCAAGCCATCTCGCTTTTTCTGGGAACCAAAAACCTGATAGGTGTGCCGGTGGAATACACCTTAAGACTCCTTCCCTTGGAACGGGAGGAGAATATGCCTGTTTTCTCTGCCGAATCCTTGAAAAGTAAGAATTCGGATGACGAAGAAAGACGTCTTCTTCTTGCCATGAAAAACCGTTACGACCCCACTCACTTGTTGAACACAACCGCCGTATGAAGCAAAAAAGCATTATTGAAAAAAGTACGCTCTGTTCCAAATGCGGTAAATGCCGCACGGTATGTCCCACTTTTCTTCAGGAAACCAATGAAATCTCCTGCACACGGGGACGCGTCCATCTCTCTTCAAAACATGCGGCTGCCCTGCTTTCCGTAACGCCTGCCCTAAAAAAAGCGCTCTCCACCTGCCTCCTCTGTCTCCGATGCAAGGAGCATTGTCCGAATAATGTGGACATTGAGGAAATTATTGTCCCCACGCGCGAGGCTATTCTGGATAAAGAATCCGGTTTTATCGAGGATTTCATTCTGAATCATATCGTCAGCCGAAAACGGCCCCTGGAATGGGGTATTAAAATGATGGGAATTTCCCTGCGTACCGCTGAAAAAATAGGGTTCCTTGCCCGCTTCCGCAGGATGCTGGAAAAAGCGGGGATCGATCCCAAGCGGCAGTTGCCGGACACGCCGAAAAAGACCCTTCGGGATCTTTATCCTTATTATATCCGCTTACCGGAAAATAAACGCAAGGTAATCTATTTTCCGGGTTGCTCCGCTTCGTTGAGTTTGGTGAAATTGGGCAGCGCGGTTATTGAAACCCTGCTCCGGAACGGCAATGATGTCATTGTGCCGGATATCGGCTGCTGCGGCATGCCCATCTACGCTGCCGGCTATCGGGAGGGAGCCCAAAAAGTAGCGCGTCGAAACCTGGAGATACTGAAAGGATACGGCGTTGACACTATCGTTACCAGCTGCGGTTCCTGCGGCTATATGCTGCGTGATGTGTACGGCAAAATCCT
>Ga0156536_1045_pt1 | contig 13334 bp, 12 predicted proteins | sample RifOxyB2_FD_111931 | JGI IMG/M metagenome (GOLD analysis project Ga0156536, IMG submission 111931) | Elusimicrobia bacterium RIFOXYB2_FULL_49_7 | reverse complement strand
TTGATGTTGTGTCAAAGCAACTAAAGAACTGGAATGTTCCTAACGAGACATTGCGAAGATTATGCGCAATTATATAAGACCGTGTGTATAATTAAAAAGCATGCACGGTTTCATGAAATGTCGGAAACGGGACTTGACAATTGAATAGGAAGTACAAATCCATATAAAGGAGGAAACGGAACTAATTATTGGATTGACAAATTGACAGGGCGGGTAACAATCGTTAGCACTGAAGACATTGAACCTATTCCGGGTGACTAAATAAGAATATGCAACAAATTGATGCAAAGATATTTATTGTAACTTTTCGACTTTCTTATATCGCTTTGATATAGCGCTATATCCAATTCATATATTTTCTAAAAAACGAATCGCGGAACAGACCACGAAATCGCGCTATCTCACTGTTCTTTAAAGCGAAGACATTGACAAATCATTTTGGCCCTCTTTTTGTATTAGTCGGGGTATGAAAATTCGTATTTTTAAAGCTTGTTAAAATAGGAGAAAAATATGATTCAATCTCTGGCGCGATTCTTTATTTCCGGCGGCCTCTTTATGTGGCCCATTCTGGTTGTGTTGGCCTTTGCCATGGCTGTTGTGGTAGAACGGTTTTATTTTTATTTCCGGGTCTGCGGTCGGAAGGGTTTGCCTTCTGCCCCGGATCTCATCCGGCTCATGAATAATAATGATATTGAAGGCGCCTCCAAAGCATTGGAAAAAGGACGTGATCCTCTGACCAATCTATTAAAGAGCGCTGTCAGCCGGGTTAAAGCGGGTATGACCGTGGCAGAAGTTGAAGAAGGTGTTCAGGAATCGGCTATTCGCGAGTTGCCGCGTATGAACGAACGGCTCAACTACCTCTCTCTGTTTGCCAACATCGCCACCCTGCTCGGCCTTCTTGGAACCCTGGCCGGTCTCCAATCCTCCTTTTCCTCACTTGCCGCTGTAGAGGCATCAAAAAAAGCCACGCTTCTTGCACAGGGTATTGCAGAGGCCATGAATTGCACGGCCTTTGGTCTGATTGTCGCGGTTCCCTGCATGATTTGCTATACCTTTTTTTATAACCGACAGAACGCATTGACAAAAGATTTGGATGAGTCCCTGGTCCGTTTCATGAATTACCTTCGAAAAAAACAGGCATGAAGACGCTGACCGCCCTGTCCGGCCGCAATGCCCCTTCGGATGCCATGGAGGACGAAGTGGATCTGAATATCAGCCCCATCATGAATGTGCTGATCATGCTGATCCCCTTTCTGACAAGTTTGGCGGTGTATGCCCACCTCTCGATTCTGGAGCTTTCCCTTCCGCCCAATGTGGGGAGCGGCACCTTGTCGGGCAGCGGCAAACCTAAACTCAAGATGACCCTGGTTCTTCATCCTGAATACATTGCCGTAACCTATGGCGAAAAGATGCTCGATTCCCTGCCTAAGCTGGGACCGCAGTACGATTACACCTCACTGTCCGATCGGCTCAAGGTGCGGCGGGAAGAGATGGAGAATAAGGAAGAAGCCGTGGTGGCTGTGCGGGATGAGATTTCCTTTAAATATGTCGTGGATGTGCTGGATGTCTGTCGTGGCGCCGGTTTCTCAAAGACCGCGGTGGCAGGCGCGGCAGCAACTCTGGAAGCCGGAAAATAGGAACAGCGTATGGTCTTCAAGGTCAATGGATTAGCCCGCAAACAAGAAGCACTACAGAGCATTGTTAAGCCGCAGATGACCTCGCTTATTGATATCCTTACACTGCTTCTGGTTTTCCTGATACAAAGCTACAATGCCGAAGGGAATCTGATTACCGTTTCTTCGGATTTGCAGCTCCCGCTTTCTGCCTCAAAGGAGGCCCCACGAACCGCTGCTATGGTGGAAATTACGCGCGATCAGGTATTGGCGGACGGCCGGGTGCTGGCTTCTGTGGCAGACATGGTTTCTTCCGATTCGCTTTTAAATAACAACATCTATGATTATATGATGGCGAAAAAGAAACTCATCTCAGATACCGCTCAGATACCGGAAGTCATTATCCAGTGCGATAAAGAACATCCCTTTGTGGTGGTCAAAAAAGTGATGTTCAGCTGCAGTAAGGCCGGGTTTTCCAACTTTTCCATCCTTGCCGTCCAAAAGGAATGATCATGAACCCGAATGACCTGCGCATATACGAAGCCCCCTTGTCGATTTCAGCCGGCCCGGATCGTCGTTTTCAGGCCATATTTATTTTAAGCATTATTTTCTTTTTGGGCCTGGGCTTTTATTTAAAGAGCATGAAACTCTTGCCTGTGATAATCGATGAGGTCAAAGTAACGCGAATGAAGACCCAATTTGTCATGGCAGAAAAGAAGAAGGAAGCGGTTAAATTGCCGGTTATTGTTCCAAAGCCCGAAGCGAAAAAGCCCATTGATTTAACCGATAAGCCGCTTTTGAATCAAAAAGAGAATGCAACCGAAAAACAGGATGAATCCAAAAAGATTGTTGAGCGGGTCTATGGATTGCGAAAAGTCTATTCCATCGGCATTGGAGCAGGCGGTTCTGCTGAAGAAGCGGTTATTGGAAAGCTGGGCAATACGCTGAACAAGGAGATCGATACGCTGACCGCCACTCAGGAGCAGCTGGAAGGCAAAGTGGCCTCTGTGACCACGGTGACCAAGATGCCGGTAGTCAAGTTTCAGATTAAGCCCGAATACACGGAAGAGATGAAGAAAAACCGCATTGAAGGCAAGATGCGGGCGAAAATATTGATAGGTGCGGACGGTCGGGTCAAGCAGGTTGAACTATTGAATGATCTTGGATTCGGCAGTCGTGAATCTGCATTGGCTTCTTTTAAGAAAATGGAGTTTGAGCCCGCCCTGCAGGGGGATACCCCGGTTGCCGTATGGCTCACGATTAGCGTGAAATTTGTTCTACTGGAATAATACTATGAAAAAACAAAAATGGATTGTGTTGTTGATGTTTGCCTTGAGTCGTCTCCTTTTTGGCCAGGAGATTGAAATCGATTCAACCGCTGAACCTGAATTGGCCCCCTTTGAAAAGATGCCGGTGCTCAAGGAATTTATCAAGGCTGACTATCCGGCCGAAGAGCTCAAGAAAGGGGTGGAGGGCAAGGTTCTGTTTGAACTGTTTATTACCGATTCGGGCCGAGTGGATTCCATTACCGTGCTTCAGGGGCTAAACCCTTCCATGGACTCGGCCGCACTTCATGCCGTGCGCCGGTTTCAATACGAACCGGCCATAGCGGGTGGCGTAGCGGTCCCGGTCCTTCTCCAATATGAATACCGTTTTTCCGTGCAGGATGAAATCAAAGAACTTGAAAAGTACGTCAATTTAAAAGGGCGTCTGATTGAACGGGGAACACGCTCTCCCATTCCCTTTGCCACTATTGTGGCCGCCTTTCCGGATACCACGCGGGACACCACCCTTCGCGTACCCTGGACCGTTTATCTACAGAAGATCGGCGGATTTGAAGGTCAGTTTTATGAGGCAGGGGCCATTGTGACTCAGACCGATTCGCTGGGCCGCTTTGCCTTTCAGTCGCTGCCGGCGGGTATTATTAAATTGTCTTTTCCGGTCTCCGGGTACAGGGCGGACAGTATTATTGAAGCGGTGGAAAAGGGAGCGCTTACGGAAAACGAATACCGGCTTGAGAAACTGAATTACAACGAATATGAAATTGTGGTCTACGGCACGGTCGAGAAAGAGGAAGTGGCCAAGACTCAGCTCACTTTAACGGAAATTAAGCGGATTCCCGGGTTCGGCGGTGATGCGGTGAAGGTGGTGCAGGCGCTGCCGGGCGTGGCCCGTTCCTCCTTTAACGGCGGGGAGATTGTGGTGCGCGGTAGTGGGACAGGGGATACCCGGTATTTTCTGGATGGCATGGAGCTGCCGGTCCTGTTTCACTTTGGCGGATTGAAATCAACCTATAATTCTGATGCCTTATCATCTGTGGATCTCTATCCCGGTGGGTTTAATTCCCGCTATGGCAATACTGTGGGCGGGGTAGTGGAAATTAAAGGACGGCCCGCCAAAACGGACCGGTGGCATGGCAATGTGGATATCAATCTGATTGACGCCTCCTTTTTAGCGGAAGGGCCGATTAATGAAGAATTCGCCCTTCTGGTCACCGCTCGGAGAAGCTACATCGCGGATGTTTTGAATTGGGGTCTAAAGCAGGCGGGCATCATACTGCCCATGACAGTGGTGCCTTATTATTGGGATATTGTGGCCAGATTAGATTATAAACCGAGTCGCGATTGCCGGATGTTTTTGACCGGGTTTGCCTTTACGGATCAGATGAAATTCGTTTTTTCAGAGGTTCGGGGGGGGAGTACGGAGGTCAGTGAGGCTAAGGACGAGATTTCCCAGTCCGTGGATTTTCAGACCCTGATCTATGGATGGGACCAGCACATTAATAAGAGTATGGACAATGAATTCCGTTTGCAGTGGGGCAATGCACCCACCTCATTCAATATTTTCTCCTTTGCAAAAGGGGATTTTATTCAATATGGCGGTTATTTGAGAGATGAGTGGGCATGGCAGATTAGGGAAAAGTTAAAGTTGAATTCCGGATTGGATATGGCGTTATACCGGGTTGATTATACCTTGGATATTCTTTCGGCAGATGGTGCAAGACAGAGTAAACGAGATCTGTATGTGTCTGATCTAGCCGGGTATGTCAATGCAGAATATAAACCCGTTAAATCATTGCTCTTGGTTCCTGGGCTTCGGTATGATTATTACACGGAACTTTCCGAAGGACGCCTATCGCCCAGGGTCACCTCCCGATTCAATTGGAAAAAAGGGCATACGCTGAAAGGGGCGCTTGGAATGTATAACCAATCCCCAGAACCCTATGGACAGGCTATTGATTCCGTGTGGGGCAATCCGGAACTCCCTGCTACCTTGGGGAAACAGGCTGTTTTAGGGTATGAGTATCAGTTAACGGATCTCATCGGGCTGGATGTCCAAACCTATTATAATACCCAGAAAAATATTCCTGCTCAATCTGATTCCTTTAATTCCAGCGGCAATCCGGTTAATTATTTGCCTGACCAGGAGGGCAGGATGTACGGTTTTGAACTGATGTTACGTCATAGTCAGAGCGAACATTTTTTTGGCTGGATATCCTACTCTCTTTCAAGAAGTGAGCGCCGGTCGCCCAGAAGAATGGATGAAGAAGCTCAGGCGGGAAGTGCTTGGGACCCGGACAAATGGTACTTGTATGGTAAGGATCAGACACATAATCTGCAATTTGTGGGCTCTTGGCGGTTACCCAGGAACTGGGAGGTCGGAGGCCGACTCCGCTATGTAACCGGAAATCCTTACACGCCTTATCTCAGCTATACGGAGCATCAGTATTTCTATGACGCGGAAAACGGCCGGTATCGACCGGTTTTAGGGGAGTATTTGTCGGACAGAATGGGAGCTTTTGTCCAGCTGGATGTCCGAGTGGACAAGAAGTTTATCTACGAAAAATGGATATTGTCGGCTTATCTGGATGTTCAGAACGTCAATTATCCGATTTATAACAGTCCCGAGACCTATGATTATAATTATGATTACTCCGATCGTCAGGTCATCGGCGGCATTATCATTCCCTCATTGGGCGTGAAAGCGGAGTTTTAATATGAAAAAGATTGTTTCAATCCTTAGTTCGGCCACCGTCTTTCTGATGGGATGCTCCAACTTTCCAACCACCTATGAAAACGTGGACGGTAGCAAAACAAGGCCGCTGGCCATTGTTTGCGAACCCCCGGAAGCGGCACCGGGTGATTCGGTTTCTTTAAGTCTGCTTTGCAAATTCAAACCCGGCAGCAGCCGCACCATCACCTGGACCATTTATTATGATTATGGAACAGACCTCTATGGGAACGAGATATTTTTAAGTCAGTCAAAAAGGTTGTCAACGGTAGCGGGAACGGATACTTTAGTGAAATTCAGACTGCCGGATTCTGCGTTATTTTATTCGACCCTGCTGAAGAATACGATTAAAGGGATTGATACGTCTCTTACAATGGCGGATGCGGACAATATGTTTAAGACATTGTCGTTGATGTCGCCGCCGCTTACGGATTCCATGAAGAACATGGTCAATAACTTTGCCAGCCAGGTGAAGATTGTGGCCCATATATATGGCGATGTGGATGTCATGGTGGAGAAGTTGTTTACCATCCGTTATACCTGTAAATTGGATTCCCTTCAGACCAATCAGAATCCGTGTATTCGCTGGCTAAAGGTTTATACGCTCACCGGAAAAGATATGCAGGATCCTGATTCCATTCCTACGCACACAGAAAAGGTGCAGTATTTATACGATGAAAATAATCCTGTCGCACCGCCTGAAACCATTACGGTTGATGTTGATAAATCCTATCTTTTTGTTGCTGACTCGGGTGTTCTGGTTGGGGATACGCTGATTCAGCGGTATCAATATTTCTCGATGAAGGATAATGTCATTAAGCAGGATTATGAGATTTATCATTATGACTGGCTTTTCACTAACTCGGATTATCAATCCGGTATGAAGCAGGATTCCTTAATCCTGATGCAGGGCCAAAACAATGGACCCATTGCTGGATTTCTGCCCCCAGTAGATACCCGAATGCATCATTTCTCCCTTTATTGCGTTGTCCGCGACCGTCGCATGAATGAGATGTTTTCCTCTTCCGGTGTTGGATATCGGGAGGTGAAAGGTTATTTTTCCTACACACAGGCTTATATAAGAAAACATCAATAGAAATACAGGATTTCCACATGAGTATCACAGCCCTTATTGCCCAATATGCAACCGCCTTTATCGATGCGACCGGTTATTGGGGCGTCACCGTCCTGATGACATTGGAAAGCATGGTCTTTCCCATTCCTTCCGAAGCGGTTATGCCTTTTGCAGGCTTTCTGATTGAATCAGGACGCTTTTCCTTTGCGGGCGTCATCTTTTTTGCTACTGTAGGCAGTCTCATCGGATCGCTTTTGTCCTATTGGATAGGTCGTTATGGCGGCAAACCTTTCATCAATCGGTTCGGAAAATATCTGCTCCTGGATGAAGAGGAACTGGCGTGGACCGAATCCTTTTTTCAGAAGCGGGGAGAGGTGACCATTTTCATCAGCCGTTTTATTCCGGTGGTACGCCACTTGATTTCCATTCCGGCCGGTATCGGTAAAATGCCGATTGTGAAGTTTTGTTTTTATTCTGTCATTGGTGCGGGCCTTTGGAACAGCTTTCTCACCGTGGTCGGTTATTACCTCAAAAAGAACTGGACTGTTGTGATGAAATACAGTCACATTGTGGATGTTGTTGTGGTGGTGATTTTGGCAGGCCTTGTGGCAATGTATGTGGTAAGGCATGTGAAGAAACGGGCACTTCGACAAGCTCAGCGCCCGTCCCAGCTAACACCGTAATGAATTATTTAATCTTTATTTTCGTGGGCGCTGAGCTTATCGAAGCGCCCGACAGGAGTGTTCAATGACAAAAAAGGCATTTTTCCCTGGTGGTAAAAAGAGCGGACGTCCCTATTCTCCGGCCGTGGCTGCAAATGGATTTCTTTTTATCTCTGGCCAGATTCCCTTAAACAGCGAGGGTAAATTAGTTGCCGGTGATATCCGGCTGGAAACACGCCAATGTTTTGAAAACTTATCCAGTGTGGTTCAGGAGGCGGGTGTCACTTTGGATAATCTGGTTAAGGTGAATATTTTTGTAAAAGATTTGGCCAATTATGATGCGGTTAATTCGATTTATGCGGAATATGTTGCAGGGGAAGTCTTGCCTGCTCGTTCGTTTGTTCAGGTAGCAGACTTACCGTTGGGTGCCACGATAGAGATTGAGGCTGTTGCCGCTTTGTAGGGGCAGAATGACCCTGCCCCTACAAATAATCCTTCTCTTTTATTTCAACAAAATAATCTTTTGCGAATAGCTTTTCCCGGACAAACTTGCACGAACCAGGTAGGTCCCACTGGGTTGGGCGGAGGCGTTCCATTCAACAGAATAACGACCGGTGGATTGGGTGGTCTTGTGAAAATCAGCTACTTTTTGTCCGGATAAATTGAAAATATCAATGGACACAAGGCCCTTTTTGTTCAAATAATAGGAAAGGGTTACCGAGGGGTTGAAAGGATTAGGGGCGGCTGTTAATCCTTCGACATTTTGCATCGGAACGGATTCAACGGACGTACTCAGGTCAACGGCCAGAACCGCATTCCGGAACAGGCTATCTTGATCCACCGTGACAAAGGCCGAATCAATCAAATAACCTTCCAGGGAAGCTTTAAACTGGTAATTTCGGCTGGTGGCTGGAATCAAAAACGAAAACTGTCCCAGATTATCCGACGTAGCACTGTAACGAATCGAAGAGGTGGCTAAGATAATGGTCGCATTCTCAAGGGGCGTCGTGCAAGCCGTATCATTGCATACGGTTCCATAGAAAACCCAGCTATTGGATGTATCCATGGCGACCAGTTTAAAATTTACGGTATCAATCGGAGCTGCCAGAGTAAGAGGCAGATTATTGATATTCTTGGACAGGTAGTTGTTGGCTGAAACAGCAATGGCATAGCTTGTCAGTGAAGTGAGGAGTAGGTTATCCAGGATGTAATTGCCTGTTTCATCCGTTCGGGTGGAATCCACAAAAACAGCGCCGGGTCCGGTACCTATCCGGAGGAGAACGAGGGCGTTTGCAATAGGCAGCGTGCTTAAGGAATCCGTGACGGTTCCGATAAATGTTCCGGTGGGTATCTCTCCGGTGACCAGTTCAAAATCTACGGTGTCAATGGGTGTGGTAAGCGAGACTAACAGATTGGTCGTCATTTTTGAGATATAACCTTCCCCGGATGCGGTGAGGGTATAGCGGGTCGTGCCGGATAGCGTAAGATTGTCAAACATATATTGCCCGGCATCATTGGTTCTGATCGAATCCACAAAGGTACCGCTGCTGATTCGGAGAACCATCAGCATGTTTGGCAATACTTCGGTTGTGGTGGAATCCGTGACGGTTCCCATGAATGTGCCGGTCGGTGTGGCGTTGGTATCCAATACAAAGTTGACGGTGTCAACTGCGGCATCACGAGTCAAGATGAGATTAGTAACGGATTGTGCGCTGTAAAGAGCACCGGATGCGGTAAGAGAATAGCGGATGTTGATGGACAAGGGAAGACTATCGAAAAGGTATTGTCCGTTGATATTTGTGCGGATGGAATCCAGAAAAGTACCGGGCAGGTTTCGTCCCTGACGTAGTTCAATGAGAATACCGGGAATAGGTTCTTGAGTAAAAGAATCGATTACGGTTCCAAGAAAACGACCGGAATCAGCAGCGGTTTGAGCAAATGAGCTTGAAAGGAGTAATAGCATCAACAACAGGACTACCTTTTTCATTTTTCCTCCATTTTTTTGTTTAAGAGATGCTGTTTGTGAAGCAATTAGCAAAAATAGAGCCGTTCTATAAAACATTGATATTATTATTGAAAGAAAGTGTCGGCAATCCGATTTTGGTGAATTTCTATCAGGTTTAAAGAAGGTGTGGTGAAAAATACTCTAACGTAAAAATGGTGCATGACGCGTTTCCAAAATGGCGTCGCAAGATTGATGTCGGATGTTTTTTTCTTGACATAGCAGCCTTGGAATGCTATAATTTCCACGCACTTTCGAGTTTTCGAGTTTTCGAGTTTTCGAGTTTACTGTAGGCGGGTTACGTTTTATGTCTGGAAATTCCGTTTTTTATACGACCGGAGAAATAGCCGACATGTTAGGCGCCCATCCGGATACTGTGAGAAAATACTGTGATTCCGGTGAACTCAGAGCGGAAAAGGGCGCTTTATCTCCGCATCGTCGCATTAAACGGGAGGAACTTATTGCCTTTCTTGAAAAGAAAGGAATTTCCAAGAACATAATTGACCGCAAGAAAGCCAAGAAAATCCTTATTGCGGATGATGACCCTTCGGTGCGTGATGTTATCATGCATACCATTCAACTGCTTTCCTATCCTTTTCAAATTGAATATGCGGACAATGGCCATCAGGCTTGTATTCGAGCCGGTTCCATGCGCCCGGATATCATCTTGTTGGATCTGATGATGCCGGAAATGGATGGCTTTCAAGTACTGCGCAATCTTAGAAAAGATAAAGATACTCAAAATATTCCGGTTCTTATCATTACGGCTTTTGATAACGATGAGAATCTTTCCCGATTATCTTCTCTGAAAGTCACGGCAGTCCTCATCAAACCTTTTTCCATCAAAGAACTGCAGCGACATATTACCCTTATCCTTCAGATTAATGACACCAATTGATACAACCGTATACCGGCTTATAAATGGAATTAAAGAAATGGAGATACCATGCGTGTTTTAATGTTCGGGTGGGAATTTCCGCCCTTTATCAGCGGCGGATTGGGGACGGCCTGCTATGGATTATCGAAGGGATTGGTTCAGAACGGGGTGGAGGTGGCGTTTGTGCTGCCCACGAAGAAGCGGATGACGGTTCCTCTGATGCAGGGGTTGTCGGTGATCGCGGCGGATGAGTTGGTGGTGGACGAAGCGTTGGAGAAGATGTTGTCGCGTTCGGAGATTCGTTCACAGAGTCGTTTTCAGTTTCCGGTTCAGTTATCGCCTTACTATACGGTGACCTCGTTCAAGGAGCTGACGGCATTGCGTGTGAACCAGGTCAAAGCGGACCTGGGGGATATGAGCCGATTTTCGGTGCTTGATTTTTCGGGTAATTACGGGGTGAACCTATTTGAGGAGGTTCATCGCTATGGTTTGATAGGGGAATTGTTGGGTATCACTGAGGAATTTGATGTTATTCACGCGCATGATTGGCTGACGTATCCGGCGGGGATCAATGCGAAGCGTATCAGCGGGAAGCCGTTGGTGGTTCATGTTCATGCCACGGAGTTTGACCGGAGCGGGGAGCATGTGAACCAAGGGGTGTATGACATTGAGCGGGCGGGATTGGAGGCTGCGGACCGAGTGGTGGCGGTGAGTTATTACACGAAGAGCATTTTGGTGAAGCGTTATGGGGTGGATCCGTCGAAGATAGAGGTGGTACACAATGCGGTTGACAAGGATCGGACGTTGAGCCGGTTCGGCATCAAGAAGGGGGTCAAGGAGAAGGTGGTTCTCTTTTTGGGTCGGGTGACGATGCAGAAGGGGCCGGATTATTTTCTTCAGGCCGCGTATCTGGTATTGAAGCGGATGCGGAATGTTCGTTTTGTGATGGCGGGCAGCGGGGACATGCTTCCTCGGATGATCAATTGGATGGCCGGGATGCGGATAGCGGACCGGTTTCATTTTACGGGATTTTTGCGTGGTGTGGATGTGGAGCGGATGTATGCGATGAGTGATTTGTATGTGATGCCGTCGGTGTCGGAGCCGTTTGGGATAACGCCGTTTGAGGCTTTGTTGTACGATGTTCCCATTCTGATTTCGAAGCAGTCCGGGGTGGGGGAGGTTTTGCAGAACGCGGTGAAGGTGGATTTCTGGGATGTTCATACGCTGGCGGACCAGATGGTTCGTCTTTTGTCGAACGAGGGATATGCGGGCGAGGTGGTGGAACGGTGCAAGGGTGAACTCCAGAACATCGAGTGGGAGAGTGCGGGCATCAAGGTCCGGGAGATTTACGTTTCTTTAACGGAACAACAGTAGGAGAGGACCATGGTTTCACTCTGTTTTTATTTCGAAGTGCATCAGCCTTTTCGTTTGCGGAAGGACTATTCCTTTTTTGATATCGGCACCAACCATTTCTACGAGGATGAAAAGAACAACCGGGATATCCTGAACAAGGTGGCGGCCAAGTGTTACATTCCCATGAACAATTTGCTCCTGGACATGATCAAGCAATGGGAGGGCCGTTTCAAGGTCTCTTTTGCCGTGTCGGGCGTCGCCTTGGAGCAGTTTGAAAAATACAATCCCCATGTCATTGAGCTTTTCCAGAAATTAGCGGATACCGGTTGCGTGGAGTTTATCAACGAGACCTTTTATCATTCGCTTTCCTTTCTCTATTCCAAACAGGAATTCAAGGAACAGGTGTTGCTTCATAAGGAAAAGGTCGAGAAGCTTTTTCATCAGACTCCCAAGACCTTCCGCAATACCGAGTTGATATACAACAACGAGTTGGCCCGTTTTATCGAAGGGTTGGGATACCGCACCATTATTGCTGAAGGCGCAGACCATATTCTGGGCTGGCGCTCCCCCAATTTTGTGTACCAACCTGCCGGATGCTATAAGCTCAACCTGATGATGAAGAACTACAAACTGTCGGATGATATCGCCTTTCGTTTCGGCAACCGCGGCTGGGAGAGCTATCCGCTGACCGCGGAAAAGTATGCCTCCTGGGTCCACAGTATTGCAGGCAATGGTGAGGTTCTGAACCTGTTCATGGATTATGAAACCTTTGGTGAGCACCAGTGGGAGGACACCGGTATCTTCAATTTCATGCGCGCCTTACCCGGGGCCATCTTCAAACACCCGGATTTCGGTTTTATCACGCCGTCTGAAGCGGGACAGCGCTATACCCCGGTGGCCAAGATAGACTGTCCCTATTTCACTTCCTGGGCCGATATCGAACGCGATCTGACCGCTTGGATCGGTAATCCGTTGCAGAATTCGGCCATTGAAATGGCCTACCAGCTGGAGTCGGCCGTGAAAAAGAGCGGGGATATCAACCTGATTGGCATTTGGCGTAAACTGCTCACTTCCGACCATTTCTACTATATGTGTACCAAGTGGTTTTCCGACGGCGATGTGCATAAATATTTCAATCCGTACGAATCGCCCTATGATGCCTATGTCATCTACATGAATGTCCTGAACGATCTGATTGAGACGCTTCAGCAGCGAGGGATCCCTGTTGAAATAGGAGGAGGTCATGCCTGACAGCCCGAGCGTCCTTTTCGACGTCAGTTGGGAGGTCTGTAACAAGGCCGATGGTATTCACACGGTCCTGTCCAACAAACTGGTCGAAACCAAAAAACGATTCGGAGATCGCTATATCCTAATCGGACCGCTTCTTGAAAATCAGCCGGAATTTGAAGAGGAATCCGGACTCGAACTGCTGTCCATTCATAACAAGCTCCAGATTGCGGGTGTTAACGCAAAAATCGGTCGATGGAAGAACGCGGTCGCTCCCAGGGTCATTTTGGTAAAATTTCAAAATAGCTTTGATTTGAGCAAATTGCTTTATCAGCTTTGGGAGGATTTCGGTGTGGACTCCATGTCCGGGGGCGCGGATTATCAGGAGCCGGTCCTCTTTTCCACCCTGGCGGCCAAAGCCATTGAGGCCCTTTCCGGACTCTACGGCGATGCCCGTATGACCGCCCATTTTTATGGATGGAATATGGGCGCCGGTTTGTTATATCTGAAAAAA
>Ga0156536_1025_pt3 | contig 13350 bp, 8 predicted proteins | sample RifOxyB2_FD_111931 | JGI IMG/M metagenome (GOLD analysis project Ga0156536, IMG submission 111931) | Elusimicrobia bacterium RIFOXYB2_FULL_49_7 | reverse complement strand
GCCTAACTCGTTCTTAGTGGGATAATTCTCAAGTTCATTTTTCTTAGTCTGTTTCGATGCGTTATCTTTTTCGCGGTAATCAGCACTCTATAAATACGTTGTCAATATCATGATAGAGTATATTAATAATAAGAAATGTATGATAAACAATAAGATACAATAATTTAATGTAGTCTATAATAATTTGATATTTATTGTAAAATAATGTAAATTACAAGCATATGAGGCCTTTATTTGACTATGTCGATTATCGAGAATTCTTAAAAGATTATTATGAGTTTAAAAAGCTAACACAAGCAGGGTTCTCTCATCGCTATTTTCTTGCCAAGGCCGGGCTCAAGGGCCCAAATTTCCTGAAAAATGTCATAGATAGGAAAAAGAGTCTTTCTTCCATCAGTATTCCACAATTTGCCAAAGCACTGGAGCTGAACAAAAAAGAGAGTGAGTATTTCGCTGCCCTTGTCCTGTTCAACCAGGCAAAGCAAATTTCCCGGAAACAGTTTTATTTCAACCAATTGTCAGAATTTGCCACCCAATCCAATGCTCAGCAGATTCAAAAGAACCAGATGGCCTATTTTTCCAACTGGTACAATGTTGTTGTTCGCGAGTTTATTCACTGCAATTTCTTTACGGGTGATTTTGAAGCATTGGCCCATGCTCTCTATCCTCAAATTACTCCAAGACAAGCGGAAAAGGCGGTTGACCTCCTGTTGGAGCTGAATCTGATACGAAAAGACAACGATAATGTTTTCAGATTGACTTCAAACATCATGACTACCGGACCTGAAATAAAAAGCATGGGCGTACGGGAATATCATCGAAATATGATAGAAATCAGCAAGCAGGCAATAGACGATATTCCTCTGGAAAAGCGGTATTATCGCACCATTACCGGAAGCTTTTCAGAAGATACCTTTGAGAAAATCAAGCTGGAAGTGGATAGCGCTCGAAGGAAGATACTGGCACTGATAGAAAGCGACCAAGGCCCAAGAAAGGTCTTTCAGATCAACATGCAGCTCTTTCCATTGCAATCCAACTTGCGAAAAAGGAATAAAAACAAGGATTCGCGACCATGAAAACAATTCTCGTCCTAATGATTGCATTGCTTTTCTATCTGTCGTGTTCTGACAATCAACCCACTGCACAGGGAGGTTCTGCAACGGATGTGGGAAATGCCATGGTGGCAGGCAAGATTGTGGCAAGCAACAGCAATCCTGCAGCAAGAGCAAGAGTGCGACTTTTTCCCAGTGACTATAATCCCTATCATGATGACAGGCCCGTTACCGTGGACATGACAAATGACTCCGGATGCTTTGTGTTTACAAATATCAAATCGGGCACCTATAATATTCTTGCCGATGATAGCATTGATTTGACAAAGCTGCTCATTCGGAAGCTCCTTGTTAATGCGGATGATTCTCTGATATTGCCCCCCGACACTCTTAAGCAGACAGGAAAACTCATCATTACCCTTTTTGACTCTCTCATTGCGGATAATAATTATGTCTACCTGCCTGGGACTGATAGGTATTTGGAAACCGGTTCCTTAGATACGGTTGTCACTCTGGATTCGGTTCCCGGTAGCATGGTTTCCGTTATCCTTAAGAATAAGAGCCATCCCTCATTAAATATTGTTGTGGTTGATTCAATAGAGGTCATTGCCGGAGGCTCCACTGTTGCAGTTCCGTTCCCTTTGTGGAAACATCATACTGCGCTTACGTTAAATACCAGAGAGGCTGGAGCGGATGTGGCCGAATCCATAACCCAATTTCCGGTTCTGGTAAGACTGGACAGTACTTCTTTTCCTTTCTCAGAGGCGCAGGCAACAGGTGCGGATATCCGATTCACCAACCAATATGGCAACAGTTTGGCCTATGAAATAGAAAGCTATGACTTTTCCGGTAAAACAGCTTTTATCTGGGTGCAGGTCGATACTGTCTTGGGAAACAGCGAGACTCGACTCAGAATGTACTGGGGGAATCCTGCAGCCGGGAATGAGTCCAGCAGCGCAGCGGTATTTGATACGGCGCTTGGCTTCAGAGGGGTATGGCATCTGAATAATCAGAGCCATGATGCCACTCAAAACCGGAACAATGGAACAATGTCAAGTGGGGCCTATGTCCAGAGTAATATGGGCGCAGCCTTTTCTTATATGGATTCCGGGGATTGTATTGTTGTTCCTAATCCGTCCAATCAATCCCTGAGTTTCGGTTCTGAGTCCTTTTTCTTTTCTGCCTGGATCAAAGTTTTCCAGAATAATGGGGATTTGGATAAGATTCTCTGGAAAGAAGCGTATGGCATTAAATCCTATTATGGCACCCTCATGGCGGTTATCAATAATGGCGGCATTGAAAGTGATTTCGGCGCTGAAAATGAATTTTATTTGAATGATCAATGGATTTATTTGGCTTGCGTTATCGACAAAAACAATAACTTTATGAAGACATTTACAAATGGCAGTATTGTCGATTCTACTGACATTTCAGGAGTCAATGCTTTTTCAACCACCTTTCCATTGATGATTAACGAAAGCGTCAAGACATTTGAAGGTATTATTGATGAAGTACGGATTCAGAAAGGAAGTTTTTCGAGCACTTATATTAAGCTCTGTTTTGAAAACCAGAAACAGAATCAAACACTTGTTCATGTGGAGTAAGTGAAACCATTCAAAGGAGGAACCATGCGTTTCTTTATCGTTGTCTTGTTGTCTGTACTAAGCGGATTTTCTCAAACAGTGATTAATCACTCGTGCCGGGCTCTGACTCAAATTCCCCTTGCCTGGATTGATAGTGCCAAGACCAAGCTTCATATTGCCTATGGCCATACCTCTCATGGGAGTCAACTGACCACCGGAATGACGGGATTGGTGGGCTTTATCAACGGGAATGGCTTGGGATTGGATTATTCTGAAAATGTGTTTGCCTGGAACACCGGAGGTACTAACGGAGCGCTTGATTTGCGTGATGGTGCCATGGCAGGTGATGTGGGATATTATCCGCAGTGGGTGGAAAATACGACCGCCTATTTAGGGACACCTAACTCAAGCGGTCGAGGCAGCTCTCATCCGGACGTGAATGTCATTATCTGGTCATGGTGTGGTCAGGTAAGCACAAAGTATGCTGATGAGACATTAGCCAGCGAATATCTCGTGCCGATGGATTCACTTGAGAATCTTTATCCGGGGATAGTATTTGTTTATATGACCGGCCATTTGAATCATTGGGCTGATAGTGATACAAAAGGGGGAAATCAAATGATTCGGGATTATTGCAATACCAACCAAAAAGTATTGTATGACTTTGCGGACATTGAAAGCTATGATCCGGATGGCAACTTTTATGAATTTGCCAGTGATGATTGCAGCTATTATGCCGGCAGTTCAGGAAGCTATATCGGTAACTGGGCACAGACCTGGCAAAATAGCCATACGGAAGAGGTGGATTGGTACACCTGCTCCTCTGCCCATAGCGAACCTTTGAATGCCAATTTAAAAGCCTATGCGGCCTGGTGGCTTTGGGCAACCTTGGCCGGTTGGGATGGAGCGACGGCTATCGATAAGACGGATGAGGCAAAAAAAGATTTGTCAACATTATCCCTCCATTTTTCTCCGAATCCCTTTAATCCCAAGGTTAAGATAATGGTCTGTGGAAAGCTGGAAACCGGCAGTATTTTGGAAATCTATGAGATGGCCGGAAAACGGATTCAAACAATGACTCTTTCGGAGCACTCGTTATCTGCTGACCGCTCTCTTGTTTGGAACGGTGCGAACCATCCGTCCGGATTATATTTGGTGAGAATTATCAGCGGAAATAAAGCAGCGTCAAAGCAGATGACCCTTTTGAAATAATCTTTTTCATATTTGTTGTGTGGGGTTGTGTCGTGACACGGCCCTACATAACTCATCTATCCATTCCAAAACCCCTGGATTCTGTTTCCTGCCCGAAACTATATTTCTTTTTCCGGATTTAGAACTATCAACCTAACTGAAAGGATAGAAGACCATGAGCAAAATTTCTAAAGTCATTGCACGCGAAGTATTGGATTCCCGCGGCAACCCCACCGTTGAAGTGGATGTCATCCTGCAAAACGGTATTGTCGGTACGGGCTTGGTTCCTTCGGGCGCCAGCACCGGTGAGCATGAAGCCTGTGAACTTCGAGATGGCGATAAAAAACGCTATTTGGGCAAAGGGGTTCTGAAAGCGGTCCATCATGCCAACACGGAAATCGCCCGCGCCTTCAAGGGAAAAGAGCCGGCTGACCAACAAGGGCTGGATGCGCTGATGATTAAACTGGACGGTACGCCCAACAAGAGCCGCTTCGGCGCCAATGCCATTCTCGGTGCGTCCATGGGTATCTGCCGTGCTGCAGCTCAGGATGCCAAGACCCCGCTCTGGAAATATATCGGCAAACTTCATCATAATAAGGATTTCCGTCTGCCTGTGCCCATGGCGAATATTATCAATGGCGGCAAGCACGCGGACAACAAGATTGATTTCCAGGAATTCATGATCATGCCTGTGGGTGCCAAGAGCTTCTCGGAGGGACTCCGTTGGATTACTGAAATCTTTCATGCCCTGAAAGCGCTGCTTAAGAAGAACAAGCATGTCACGGCCGTGGGTGATGAAGGCGGTTTTGCCCCGAACCTGGGCAATGAGGAAGCGCTTGAGGTCATCATGACAGCCGTTAAGGCCGCCGGATACAAGCCCGGTTCCCAGATTCGTATCGCCCTGGATTGCGCCAGCAGCGAATTGTTCGATGAAGGCGGTCGCAAGGGTTACAAATTCTGGAAATCCAATCCCAAAAGACTTTTTTCCGCAGATGAGATGATCGGTATTTATGCGGGCTGGGTGAAGAAATATCCCATTGTCTCCATCGAAGATTCGCTGGATCAGAACGATTGGGAAGGATATGTGAAGATTACGAAAGCGTTGGGTAAAAAGGTGCAGTTGGTAGGCGATGATTTTTTTGTCACCAATCCCAAATTTCTTGAAAAGGGCATCAAGATGGGTGCGGCCAATGCGATTCTCATCAAGGTGAATCAAATCGGGACCGTGAGTGAAACTTTGGAAACCATCAAGATGGCCCAGAAGGCCGGTTATGGGGTCGTCACTTCTCACCGCTCCGGCGAAACAGAAGATGTCTTTATCGCGGATTTGGCCGTGGGCACGGGCGCAGGCCAAATCAAGACCGGTTCGCTTTCCAGAACCGACCGTGTTGCCAAATATAACCAGCTCCTCCGTATTGAAGAAGCACTTGGGAAAAAGGCGAAATACGGCGAAAAGCGGCTATGTAAGTAATCTGTGTAAGAGCACATTCCAAGCTGATGAGGCGTGATCTGCGTCACGCTTCATCAGCTCGGTTGGAAATACGCAAGATTATAAAACCCCTTGGTTAGACGCAGGAAAATGTAAAACGGTTCTAAAAACTTGACAATTTTTTTAAGAAATACATATATTGAACAAAACTATGGGATAAGAAGATGACCTCTCAATGAGAACACCCATTTATTATTTAACCGTTAAAACATTATGAAGAAACAAACCGTATTTTTGATGATGGCTTTGTTGTTTTGTGCAACAAGCGCTTTGGGGGCAGTGCTCAAGGTGCCGGAACAGTTCCGGTCCATCTACAAAGCATTGCTGAAATCCCAGCCCGGGGATACTGTATTTGTTTCTAAGGGCATCTATTACGAGAATATTGCTCTTGTAGATGATGTTGTTTTAAAGGGCGAAGACCAAAAAACTACCATTATCAACGGCCGTCGCAAGGGAGATGCTGTGGTGATGGGTGCTGATCGAGCGGTTATTGAAGGATTCACCATCCGAAACGGACGTTTCGGCATTCTTTGTAAAGCGACTGCGCCTGTCATACATAGCAATATTATTATTGATAACAAAGGGTCAGGTATCATGTGTATCATGTCCCTACCCCAAATCCATAATAATGTTATTATGCGGAACAAGTGGTCCGGTATTTTTTGTCAGTCTGTAAAAGCCATTGACACCCAAATCGAAAACAATGTCATTCTTGAGAACGGATATAGCGGAATCTGCTGTGCCAAGATGACCCAGGTTCTGATTCGCAACAATATCCTGGCCGGTAACGATGAGTACGGTGTATTTTGCGACCGGAGTGCCAAGCGGACCCGCATCATTTATAACGATTTTTACGAGAATTTCCTGGCAGGGACGAGCTATTTTGCCATTGAGAACAAGACCAATCTTCACAAGCTTCCCATGTTTAAGAACCCCACGATGAGCATCACTACCTTCAATTATTATTGCAAACCGGTTTCGCCCATGCTGAAGTCCGGTGAAAACGGCGTGGATCGGGGTCTCATGACGCTTGAAATGCAGACCATGGTCTCGGTGGATAAGGACAACGACGGCATTATGGACGATGTGGACCAGTGTCCGGAAATCCCTGAAGATATTGATCGATTCGAAGATCAGGACGGCTGCCCGGATTATGACAATGATAAGGACGGAATTTACGACAGCCGTGACAAATGTCCGTTGGAGCCGGAAGATAAGGACGGTTTTGATGATTTGGACGGCTGTCCGGACCCGGATAATGATCAGGACGGCATTGTGGATGCATCGGATGGTTGTCCTAATGATGCGGAAACATTGAACGGATTCAAGGATCAGGATGGTTGTCCGGATGAAAAACCCCAGGAAATCAAGCAGACTCTTATTCTTGAAGGTGTCAATTTTCGGACGGGTAGTGCGGAACTGTTGGATGAGTCCTATTCTATTTTGGACAATGTCTTCAACTCTCTTGAAGCCTTTCCGAATGTCAGGGTGGAGATTTCCGGCCATACCGATAACATCGGTAATGCCCGGGCCAACATGATGTTATCTCTTGATCGTGCCCAGTCTGTTAAAGATTATCTGGCAAACCGCGGTATTGATCCCAATCGAATTGCTGTCCGGGGCGCGGGAGAATCGGAGCCGGTGGGAAGCAATCGAACGGCCAAGGGTAGGGCCAAGAACCGCCGTATTGAATTCAAGCGAATCAACTGACGGGGAGCCCAATCATGAAACATAAAAACGGAGCAGATATTTTGAAGTCCCTGACAAGGTCCCTGAAAACGGGTTGTCTTATTTTCGCAGCAGCCCTTTTATTGACAGTCGTTCCGGCCCGTGCGATGACCGGAACCGGTGCGGGTGGTATTCCGGGTCTTATTCTCACCACGGATATTTTGGCCAACTTTTCCGATTTTACCTGCGCCTATTTGAATCCGGCCCTTTTAACGGGTGTGGATCAGTCCGAACTGACGCTGGGTGTCCGTTTGTGGGGTATCGAATGGACGCCGATTTATACGTCCATTGCCGTGCCCTTTCTGCTTGATCATACGGCGGCCTTCACTTTCATGTCTGTGGGATTGAACAATGTCCCTAAAACAAACGACAGGGGCGAGGTGCTTGAAGGACAATATATTTCGGCTGCGGAATATGTGCTTCAAGGTTCTTATGCCTATCGGTTGCTGCCTTACCTTTCCGTGGGTGCCAATATTACGACCATCATTCCCGATGTGGCGGAACAGGGCGAACTTGGTTTTACCGGTGACCTGGGTCTCCGTTTCCATCCCGTGGACGACTATCTGTTGGGTAAAGTCAGTCTAGGAGTGAACGTCCAGAACGTCATTTATAAAGATCTGGGTCGTTCTTCCGGGGACGAATTCAATAAATACCCCCTTAACCTTCATTTGCAGGCACATTGGTACAATGAATATTACCGAACCTTCCTGGAACGGTTCGAACTTTCCTTCAACTGTGCGATTATGGATCTGATTACCGAGGCCAACAATTTCGGGGATCCTAATTTTGATTCCAGCGCTACAGGTGACAATACCGATGCCATCAAGCAACAATTTGAAGCGCGCGGCAAACAATTCAAGAATATCTCCGTGGCTTACGGGATCCATGCCAAATGGTTTCCTTTCAAATTCTTCGGTCTCCGTTCCGGCATTAAGACCAATAGTGTGATTCCCATCGGCTTCAGTCTTAATTGGAAGCATATCAATGTGCTGAAGCGGGTTCAAGTGGACTATGATTACGATATCTCCCTTGAAGATTCCTTGTCCAAAAATTATCAGTCTTGGCATGTTATCCGCGCTATCATGCGGTTCGGACCTACTCGGGAAGAAGCAATTTCGGAAAGATGGTATAGACAACTCGTCAAGGAGCCGCAGAACGATTTTAACGAGGCAATGCGCCTTTATCTTGCCAAGCGTTATTGGGAGGCCAGCTTCGCGTTCGGTAAGGTTCTCGCTAAATGGCCTTCCTTCTCCAAGGTCGACATCGCGACCTTTTATATGGGCAAGTCCTACGAATATATGCAGATGAATGATGCGGCGCGTGAAGTCTACCAGATGGGCTTGAAAAAATACACTACCTCGGATTTTCGCCCTAAATTCGTTTTTCAAATCCAGAATCTGGATTACAAGACACATGATTATGACAATGCGCTCAAGAATTACGGTTTTATCATGAACCTCTATCGTGATGCGGACGTGGCGCCGGACGCGGATTATGTGGCGGGTCAGATTTATTACAACAAGAATGAGTTTGAAAATGCCATTAACGTCCTGAACAGCATTGAGCCGGGAAATGAAAACTATCTCTATGCACAATACACATTGGCCATGCTCAATGTGCACCGCAAGAATTTCGATGATGCCGTTGAACACTTGGGCAACATTATCAAGTTCGACTCCATCCGTACGGTGTCTGAAAAGTCTCTGAAGGAAATGGCTTTTGTCAAATTGGGCCACCTTTATTTTGAACAGGGTAACCTGAAATTTGCTTTTGGTGCATATAAGAAGGTGCCTGCTGAAAGCCGTTTTTATGATGAAGCATTGCTGGGGTTGGCCTGGACCTATGTCAAAGGTGGTGTGGAACAGTCTTACAATGAGGCAATCAAAACCGCGGACAACCTCATCAGTACGCGACCGAAAAGCAGTCTGGTTTCCGAGGCTTATCTGGTTATGGGGTATTCGCTTACACTGATTAAAAACTATACAAAAGCGATCGAGGCCTTTAAAAAGTGTATCGAAATGTGCGATGCACGGTATATCTCACGTGAGGAGTTCAAGGCGCGCGAAGCGACTAATCAGGATGTCATGCGCGGGTACGGCTCTTTTCAGAAAAAGTCACTTCAGCTGGCTTTGCGAAAGCCCTCGCCTGCAGGGGATTCACAACGTGAAGGCATGACCGGAGAATGGAAGTCCTTTGACAAGGAAATCGGCGATTTTTCAATTTTCCGTATAGAGGCCAATTCTCAGTTTGCCTTCAAGAAGTCCGCGGTCAGGCTGAAAAAAGATGCCGAATATGCGCTGGCCACCGCACTTCATCTGATTGAAACCGAAAAGAAGGGCCGTATCTTGCAGGATACGAAGCAGAAGACAAATCAGATAGACAATGAGATGGATCAGCTTCAACAGCAGCTTAAAGAGATGGAAGAATAACCGTTAGCATCCGGAAGGGCAGATATGGTGTCGAAATTTTCCGTTATGATAATGGGCGTGTTGCTCGCTCTCTTTGCTTTCCATTCGCTTATCTATTCCCAGTCGGATGAAGAAAAGGAGCGCAAACGTCGGGAAATCCTCGAGAAAATGGAAAAACTGCGCCAACAGAAAGATGTTTTGAGGCAACAGGAAAAACAGAAGATTGACAAGATTGACTCGAAATCCAAGGAAACACGCGGGGAGTCCATTCGTCTATTTGAGCAGATTGTTTCAGGCACCCAGAAAGGGGAGGAGCGTCACTGTGATGCTTTATTCCAACTGGGAACGCTTTATTATGATGATGATCGTGATCGCTACGCTGAACGACAGACCCGTTTTAAAGAGGATTATACAATATGGGAGAAGCGCGGTGCGGTCGGCCAACCTCCGATTGAACCCATCCCTGATTATTCTCGTTCCATCCAGGTGTATAAGGAATTGGTGTTAACCTGTCCAACCTTCAAGAATAGGGATGTCACGCTGTACAAACTGGGGAACCTTTTTACGGGCATCGGTGACTTTGAAATGGCCTTTGAGACCTTCAATAATCTGGTCAAAGAATTTCCCAAGAGTGAGAACGTGCCCTTTGCCCATCTGCGCATAGGCGAATACTATTATATGAATCGGGATAATGAGAATGCCCTTAAGCATTATCTCGCGGTGGGGATGTTGTCCGGTGCCGACAACTATTTGCTTTCCCTTTACCGTATCGCGTCCTGTTATTACAATATGTCTCAATTCGATAAGGCGATCGACAAGTTTTTTGAATATGTCGAATTGGCCGATTCCGGCAAATATAAGCATGCGGATTTTCGGGACGAAGCGATTGAATATCTGGCCATCAGTTTTTCGGAAATGGAGGATGGTGCGGAAAATGCGCTCAAGTTTTTCAACAAACGGGGCGGTCGCTCCTATCAGGATTTCATCATTTATACCATCGGTATCAAGAATCGTGATCATGATAATGTCAAGGAGGCTATCAAATCCCTGAATTTCCTGATCAAGAATTTCCCCAATTATGTCGAAGCCCCTATGGCCTTAAAGGCGCTGACCGATTGTTATGTCATTGAAAAGGATTATTTGAAAGCCAATATGCTCCGGCAACGGATGCTCAATGAATACGGCCCCGGTTCCGCTTGGGACAAGACCTATGCGTCTCAGACGGAGCGGGTGGCCAAGACTCGTGAATACATTCGGGATGCGGCGTCCATGATTCCGCTGTATTATCATCGATTGGCAATGGCGCAAAGGGATTCGGGCAAGGTCGACAATGCCAGAAATTATATGACGCAGGCCATTACCTGGTACGATAAGTATATTCAGAAATTTCCGGATGAAAAATGGAATGTCTTTACCTTTCATTATTTCAGGGCGGACCTGCTTTCGGATTCGCTTATCGCACGTCCCGCAGAAGCGGCGCAGGAATTTGATTGGGTTTCGCGCCAGGACACCTTGCAATATCCGAATCGTCATGACGCTAAAAAGAAGCTGGAGGAGTCTGAGAAGAAAGAGGAGCGCGATATTAAGAATCAGTACCATTCTGATATAAAGGAAAAGGTAGCCACGGTTCAAGTGAATCCGGAAGAGGCCGGTTTTGCTGCAGTGGTGCTCAAGGAGCGGGTGGCCAAAGAGCGCTTGACAGCCCTTAAGCTGACGGATACGTCAACGGCCGGCTTCAATCTTCCGGAGATGCAGGATTATCTTCGTTACATCAAGGATTTTAAGAACCGTTTTCCCGCTTCACCCCATGCTGCGGAAGTCGCTTTTCTCGAAGCCAATCTTTATTTTGACATGAAGAAATTTCCGGATGCCATTGAAGGCTATCGGTTTGTGGTAACAAATTTTCCCGGTCATGAGAAAGTCTTCAAACCCTCCTTGGAGAATTTAGCCAAAGCTTACTTGAAGAACAAGCAATACGAAGCCTCTATAGATATGTACAAGCGTCTTTATCATGAATTTTCCGCCACCCCTGTGGAAAAGACCCAGATGATTGAGGCTATCGCTGCTGCCATGTATCAAGTGGCTGAAGCCAAACAGAAAGCCGGGGACTATTCCGGTAGCGCTGATTATTACAAGCAGATAGTTATTGATTATCCCGATTTTTCGCAATGTGATAAGGCGCTATTCAATGCCGGATATGCTTACGAAGCCGGCAAATTGTATGCCGAAGCGGGAAGAGAATTTGAACGCGTATTTGATAAGTTTCCGAATTCTTCGCTCCGGAAAGATGCCTTGTTTCGCTCGGCAAATGCGTTCAGAGAAGGAAAGTTCTATGAGTTCTCAGCGCAGATGCTTTTAAAATTTGCCAAGGAAATGCCAAGCGATTCGCAGGCGGTCCCTTGTATTTATCGGGCTGCCTATATGTATGATTCGGCGGGCAATTACCTCCAATCTGCCAAGACCTATGAAAAAATTTATGATGTGAGTCTTGAAAATAAGAAAACACCTTCCAAATACATTACCAGCGATCGGGAAGCCCCGGGGGCGGTATATAGTGCCGGCCTTATCTATGAAAAGGCTAAACAGTATAACGAAGCGATAGCGCTGTATCGCAAACTTGCAACTGCTTTTCCCACCTCTCCGTTTACGCCCGAAGCTGTCTTTTCTATTGCCATCTGTTATGAAAAGATGGAAAACGATCGAAAAATGACAGAAGCTTATCTCAATTTCATCCAGAAATACGGTAAGGAAAAGGCAAAAGTCGTTGAATCTTTGATGAAGACGGCCAAGGCGTATAAACGGCTTGGACAACGCGCCGAAGAAGACAAAATGTACCGTAGCATTATTGATATACAGGAAAAGTTCGGAAATGATGAGTCTCAAGTTCTGGATCCGGCCTATGCTGCGGAAGCTTATTATATTCTGGGTGAATGGGAGTATGAAAAATATATAGAATTGGACCTTCGGACGACGAGGACGGGTAAACAGGGGCAGGAAGAGGTAAAGAAAAAGTTAGAAGCTAAGACTGCTGCACTGGTACGACCGATCGACTTATTTACAAAATGTATCGCTCTGGGAACCGCGAAATGGACGACCCATGCGGTTTTTATGTGCGGAGAGGTTTTTTGGAATCTCATGGAGGTGGTTAAATCGCAACCTGTATTGGATCGCGATCCTTACAAGGCCGCTTTTACCAAAGCCATGGTCAATGAGGCGCTACCCGGATATTTTCAAAAGGCCATGGAATATTACTATATGAACATTGCTAAATTCGGGAATGAAATGGGCGTCCGGGATGAGTGGGTGGAACATTCTTCGGAACGTTATGCTGAGGCCTGGTACCGTTGGGGTTTTTCCTTTGTGGAAAGCGGTGATATCTTGAATGGAACACCTAATCCTTTTCCAAAAGGCACCCAGGAATATGATGAATACCAGACGCAAGTTCAGACCAAGATCGGTGAATATGTCAGGAAATGTGTCCCGGTTTTTGAGGATGGTATTCGTGCGTGCGCGGAAGTTTATGTTAACAACAGCTGGGTAGAGCGGTCAAAAAAAGAGTTGGCGCGACATGCTCCCGAAAGCCCTGCTTTTGCGACGGTCTTTAAAGAGGCTCCTAAAGTTGCACCGGGTGCGCGTTACCTGGACAATTCGGCGCAAACGATGTATGAACGAGCGATGATCCGGATAGCCAGAATTATGGAAGACAACGGAATGGATATCGCTGAAAAGATATCACTGTTAAATAGTGTTGAAGCCGGTGCGAGACGTGAAATAGAACGGGTAAAGTCCGAGATAGAAACATTGAAAGCCAAACCTTAGTGATTGATGGGCAATGAGAACCCTTATTTGCCTTCTATTCGCTTTAGGCGTTTTAGCCGATAGCGGGTTCGGGGAGAAAC
>Ga0156536_1250_pt1 | contig 13493 bp, 10 predicted proteins | sample RifOxyB2_FD_111931 | JGI IMG/M metagenome (GOLD analysis project Ga0156536, IMG submission 111931) | Elusimicrobia bacterium RIFOXYB2_FULL_49_7 | reverse complement strand
AAGACTCTGAAAACTCTGGCCAGGCAAGCCCACCATCACCCCGCTACCGGTTTCAAATCCCATCGCGGACAGCGATCGTACAACGGTCAGCCGATGCGCTTCCTTGTCCTGTTGGGCCGGATGGAGCATTGAATATAAATCGATATCCGAGGTTTCAAATCGCAGGAGATAACGGTCTGCACCGGCCTGCTTCCAGGCAAGATAATCCTCAGACTTCCGTTCCCCAAGACTTAAGGTAACGGCCAGACCGACCTCCTCCTTGATGCGACGAATCAGGGCGGATATAAAATCACGCGTTAACCCTTCGTCTTCGCCTCCTTGCAGCACCACGGTACCATATCCAAGGGAACGGGCCAGCCGCACGCTTTCCATTATCTCGTCAGAGGTCATACGATAACGGGACAGGTGGTGATTCGGCGCGCGCAATCCACAATAGAGACAATGTCTTGAACAATAATTGGAGATTTCGATAAGGCCACGGAGAAAAACGGCTGTTCCAACCTCTTTTTGACGTGTCTCATCCGCCCATTTAAACAGACGGTCTGACTCAAAACCGGGCGCGCTTTTCAACCAAGCAAGAACATCGCGGTGATCCATATCAGCAGTAAACGTCACGTTCACCGTCTCGGACTCTCTGCACCATTCGCTCGTTTTGAACACGTTCCGATGAGTCCCTCTTATCCAATGTCTTCCGAATAAGCGTTTCTCCTGCGATCCGGGTGGCTTCTGAAGCATAATCCATGAGATATTCCGTAAAAGTCGACAAGGCATTGGGGTCGCAATGACGGCGAATATCACCCGGCTTGGCCAGGTCCATAAAATCCTTGCCCGTGCGGCCGAGACGGTAACAGCCCGTGCAAAACGAGGGGACATAACCCATCTCAGTGCAATCTCGGATTACGTCATCCAAGGAACGGTGATCGCCCAGAGAAAACTGACTGCCGTCCTTATCCGTTCCACCTTCCGTATAACCGCCGGGATTGGTACGTGAACCCGCAGAAATCTGGGAGACACCAAGCGAAAGACATTTTCGCCGGATTTCCGGTGTTTCGCGCGTGGACATAATGATGCCCGTATACGGAACAGCCAATCGCAGAATAGCAACCAGTTTCAGAAAATCCGAGTCGCTCATCCGATAGGGCGATTCCAATGAAAGCGGGGAGCCGTCAGCCGGTTCCAAACGGGGAACGCTGATGGTGTGCGGCCCCACCCCAAACGTTTTTTCAAGCTCCCGAATATGAGTTAAAAGGGATTTGACCTCCTCTTTCCAATCGTAAAGTCCGAAAAGCACGCCCATACCCACATCGTTAATTCCGGCTTCCATGGCACGCAAAGGAGCCTGATAACGCCAATCAAAATCGCGCTTGGCACCCTCAAGATGGACCTGCGCATAGGTAGGACGATGATAGGTCTCCTGAAAAAGTTGATAGGTACCGATACGCGCCTCTTTCAGCCGTTTAAATTCCGCTGTGGACAGAGGGGCGATATTCACATTAATACGTCTAATCTCTCCTTTTCCGGACTTTACGGCATAGGCCGTATCAATGGATCTCAGAATATAATCCAATCCCTCGGCCGGATAGCTCTCACCTGAAACCAGCAGGAGCCTCTTATGCCCCTGGTCCACCAAGAGCTTGACTTCCTGAGCTATTTCCGCCTGGCTGAGGAAACGTCTTTTTACAGCGCGATTACTTTTTCGAAAGGCACAATAAAGACACTCATTGGAGCAGAGATTGGAAATATAAAGCGGGGCAAATAATACCAGCCGTTGACCGTAGATGATCTGTTTGACCGTACAAGCGGTCTCAAAGAGCGCCTCCCTATCCGCCGGTTCAGTAATATCCATCAACAAAGCCGCTTCGTCTAAGGAAAGTCCCTTCAGTTTACGTGCTTTTTCAAACACCGCGCGGATATCCGTGGTGGGCAAGAGTGAGGCGGATGTGGTCATGGTTAAGCCTTATGGGTTTGGTGGAGCGTGATGGTAAAGGTTGTGCCGACATCGGGTATGCTTTCCACCCGAATATCGCCTTTATAATAATGAACAAGTTTTTTTATAATGGAGAGTCCCAAACCGCTTCCAAGAATATGCCGCGTTTTTTCGTTCTTGATACGTGAAAAATCCTTAAAAAGTAATTTCTTTTCTTCGTCACTGATACCCAATCCGGTATCCGTCACTCGAACTTCAAGCTGGTCCGGCTTCTGAAAAAGAGCGACATCTACACGACCGCCTCTTTTATTATATTTGATGGCATTAGAAACAAGATTCGTACATATCATATATAAGTCGCTGATATCCAAATAGAAAGGCGATGTTACCTGAGAATTTATGGCAAGTTCGACTTCTGCTTCTATCGCTTGATTATGCAAAGACTCTATGACACCTTGAACCACTTGATTCACATCCACGGGTTCAGGTTTATGCGTTTTTTGTCCTGATTCGATGCTGGTCAAGTCCAAAAGGTCGTAAATGAGTTTACGCATTCCCTCCACCCTTACAATAACCCTATCCATCATGGAAGCATAAGTTGCCTCATCCTCTCCGGCACGCCGATGTCGGATAATATCCACATAACTTTCGATCGCAGACAGCGGCGCTTTAAGTTCATGGGCCAAGACGGAGATAAATTCAAAACGGATTTTCTTGCGTTCCTGCTCCAGTCGCCGGCTTTGGCGGAGCAGTAAAACATGGCGGACAGCCTTATCGACCAGGACGCGAAGTTCATCCGGCGCAAAGGGCTTGGCCAGAAAATCAAAGGCACCGTGCTTGATGGCGGAAATGGCGGTCTCAATACTGGCATAGGCCGTGATCATGACCGTACAGATTTCAATCTTTTCGCGAGAGAGATGTTCGAGGATTTCGAGCCCGCTGATACCGGGCAACTTGGAATCGAGAAGCAGGATATGCGGTCGGATCTCCTTCAGCCGTTCCAAAAGCGGTTCGCCGGCATCGTATGTCTCCACATCAAAGATGATCTCCTCTTGGAAATCCTCCATGCGGACAATAAAACCATCAAGGGTCCGTTTGACGCCCACGCACATGCCCGGCTCATCATCGACCACAAAAACCTTGAAAACACCTTTATTCATGCCTCGGTAAAGAAATAATAAATTTCGTCCCCGTAGGGCCAGTGGAAGGATTGCTATTAGATTCGAATTTTATCTCTCCTCGATGCATTTTAATGATGCCGTAGGTGACGGCTAATCCGAGTCCGGTACCTTTGCCGATTTGTTTGGTGGTGAAAAAGGGATTGAATATTTTTGACGCATTCTCTTTAGGAATGCCGACACCCGAATCGGCCACGGAAATCCGGACGCTTTCATCCGTATCCTCCGTTTCAATCGTCAGTTCTCCTCCCTTGCTCATAGCCGCCTGTGCATTGGTGAGAAGATTCAGCAGCGCCTGAGAAATCTGGTCTTCGTCTATATCCGCCACCGGATTATTCATGTTGTGTTTCAGGGTAACCTGGATGGCTTTTCCAAAATTAACTGTTTTTATTGTCTGACTCAGCAGATTGAAGAGGTTTACCGGTCTGCGATTGATTCGATTTTGCCGGGCGAAATTCAGCAGTCCGGAGATAATCCGCTTGCAGCGATCAGCCTGTTCGGCAATCAGGGTAAGGTCTTCGCGAAGCCTGGGCTCTCCGCCGTATTTTTCGAGCAGAAGATGGGAATACATCAGCACCACGCCCAAAGGATTGTTCACCTCATGGGCGATACCCGCAGCCAATTGACCCATACTGGCCAGTTTTTCAGACTGATTCAACGCATTTTCCATGGTCGCCAGTTCCATATTGGATTCAGCCAACCGGCTGATGGAGGTTTTCAGCGCCTCAATAGTATTCGGCAGACACATCTCATTTTCAGCCAGTCCCCGATAAATGGCCATCCCATGGGCGCGGCAGGTTTCATATCCACAGGCACCGCAATTGAGTTCATCATCCGGACTCAGTCGGCCCAATTGCCTGAGAATGGCGGCCAACTCTTCGCTATTCGGTTCAACAATACGGCGGTCATAGACGGAAAAGGATCGAGAGAGATCCAAATCCGAAAACTGAGCCATCAAAGCTTCATGTCCTGTGCCGTCCAAGCGGGTCAGTCGTTCCTGAACATATTGGCTGACCGCTTTGCGCCGCAAATAAAGGGGGATGTCTTTACGAATGCCGGCCCCCATAATACAACCGTCGCAGCAAAGGACCTCCAGGAGCCGCGTGCGGTTTTCCGGAGCATTGAATTCACGTATCGCTTCAATAAAAAGCGGCTTGCCGTGAGCCACACGAATATCCTCGGACAGAGGATCATCCTTCAGATCCGCTGCTTCCAACAACCCGCGCACCATGGCAAAGAGCATACCCTTTGCCGGATGCGGGGGATCGAAATCGGAATCCTGAGCACTGTCCGGTGTTACGCCTCGGTGCTGGAAAAGGGTACGAAGTTCCTGAAACGTGAGGACCGCCTCCACCTCCCCTTTTACCTCATGGTGGCGAATCTCCCCTTTTTTGGCAATGCAGGGACCGATAAAAACAACATGGATATGTTCTCCGAGCAATCGTTTCAACACGCGTGAAATAGCCACTGTCGGAGAAACCAAGGGGGCAAGTACGGGAACCAACTCCGGATGATAGTACTCCACATAGGCGACCAATGCCGCACAGGTGGAAGCAATAACCCGTTCTTCCCGATTGTTCTGGAAACGTTTACGATAAGCACGAGAGAGCAGATCCGCACCGAAAGCCACTTCATGCACCGTATCAAATCCCGCTTTTCGCAACATACCCACCAAACGAGGATAGGGGATGTCTTGGAATTCCACGGGAAAACTGGGCGCTAAAACCACCGCAGTCGTAAGCCCCCGATTGAACAAAGAGAGAACATCCGGAACGCTGTTTAATATTTCCTTGGCGTTTTGACTGCAAACCTGAAGGCAATTTCCGCAACCGATACAGCGCTCGGAAACCACATCCGCCTGGCCCTGGTAGATACGAATGGCCTTGGCCGGGCATTCGCGGACGCAAGTATAGCAGGTTCTGCACCGTTCCTTAATGGATTTAACCAGAGCCATGACATGCCCCCAACGATAGATGTAAAAATATCGCCTTATTTCAGCGCTTTTTCAACCGTTTCGTAGAGCAATTCCGGCTTGACCGGTTTTTCAAGTACGGCTTTGACCGGCAACCAATCCTCATCCGGTTCATATTTGAAAGGAAGCCCCTTGGCTTGTCGAACGCCGGTAAGTAAAATAACGGGGAGCATCTTGGTCGCCTCGTCCTCCTTCAGTTTTCGGGCCACTTCAAAACCTTCGGAATCCGAAGTCATCATGACATCCAATACCACAAGATCCGGATGCTCTTGCTTGGCCATATTTAACCCGATGGTTCCATCCAACGCTGTCAGAATCTCGTGTCCTTTCGCCTTCAGCACCACGGAGGTGGCATTCAGGAAGTCAACATCATCATCCACGAGCAATATCTTTGCCATACGGTCTTCTCCTTTATTTCAAAAGAACATTTTCCCGCTTGACATATTCCGTATGCAGCAGGTGATGAGATTTCTCGCCCAGGGGCATTTCTAAAAACTCTCCGTATATCTGCTTAATCTTGGGATTGTCATGCGACTGACGGAGGGTTTTGCCTTCGTCCTCCCGATAAATGGCTTCTATCCGTTTCTGCCGCACCTCGTCCGTGGTCACTCTCGGTTGTCCGCCGCCGCCGATACAGCCGCCCGGACAAGTCATGATTTCCACGAAATGATAAACCGATTCTCCGGAAAGAATCTTTTCCACCAATGCACGGGCATGGCCCAGACTGTGAGCCACGGCAACCTTGAGGGTGACCCCTTCAAGAAAAGACCATTCGGGCACGGTTCCGGTAATGGTAATATCCGCTTCTTTAACCCCCTGAAGCCCGGTCAGGGCGGCCACATGCAGCTGTTGAAACGGAAGTTGTCTGCCGGTAATGATTTCGTACGCCGTGCGCAGTGCGGCTTCCATCACCCCACCGGTGTTGGCAAAAATGTCGGCCGCACCGGAAGATACGCCGAGCGGTCTATCCATTTGCTCGTCCGGCAGGGCCTTGAAGTCAATCCCGGCCTGCTTAATCATACGGGCAAGTTCACGCGTGGTCAGCACGGCATCCACATCTTTCATGCCGCTTGAGTTCATTTCCGGGCGATCCGCTTCAAATTTTTTGGCTAAACAAGGCATGACCGAGACCACAAACATATCCGCAGGATTGATATTCATCTTTTTGGCCAGATAGGTCTTGGCGATGGCACCGAACATCTGCTGCGGTGATTTGCAGGTGGACAGGTTGGGCAAAAGTTGAGGGTAAAAATGTTCCATGTACTTGATCCAACCCGGGGAACAGCTGGTAAATTGCGGTAAGGCCACCTTTTCATTGTTCAGAAAAGCCCTTTTGACGCGCGTCAAAAGCTCGGTTCCTTCTTCAATGATAGTGAGATCCGCCGTAAAATTCGTGTCGAAAATATTATCGAAACCCATACGTCGGAGCGCGGCCGTCATCTTTCCGGTCACCAAGGTTCCGGGCGGAAAACCGAGATCTTCGCCCAGAGAAGCACGTACAGCAGGTGCGGTCTGAACGACCACGGTCTTCTTGGGATCATCAATGGCCGCCCAAACCTTGTCAATCTGACTCTTTTCTACAATCGCACCGACCGGACACACGGCCGCGCACTGCCCGCATTGCACGCATGGGACCGAATCCATGTTCAGCGTAAAGGCCGGACCGATGAGGGTCTTGAATCCGCGATACTGCGGAAAAAGAGCGCCCACCGCCTGAATCTGTCCGCACACGGCCACACAACGGCGGCATTTGATGCATTTGCCGTTGTCCCGGACAAGAGCGACCGTAGAATCATCTATCGACTTTTCAGTCTTGGCGCCTTCGTATCGTACGCGTCGTATACCGAGCTCCAAAGCCAGCATACGCAATTCGCAATCCTCACTTCGTTCGCAGGTCTGACAATCGCCATCATGTTCGGACAGCAGCAATTCGACTACGGTCTTGCGCGCTTCCCGCACCCGGCGGCTGTTCGTATGGATTTTCATACCGTCCGCCACAGGCATAACGCAGGAGGCCACAAGCGTACGGGCCCCTTCGACCTCAACCAGGCAGACGCGGCAAGCACCGATGGCCTGCACTTTTTCCAGGTAACAAAGAGTGGGGATCCTGATATTAGCCTGCCGGGCAGCATCCAAAATGGTCATACCGTCCTGAACCTCCAGGGCCGCACCGTCTATGGTAATCTTTGCCATGATAATGGTCCTTTCCGTGTTAATTGCATTCTTCGCGATAATCGCAGCGGAGGCATCGTTTTGCCTCCTGAAGCGCAGTGGCTGTGGCAAACACCATTTCCACCTCCTGGAAGCTTCCCTTGCGTTTGGATACCGGCACCAGTCTGGATTCCGCACGCTGGGTCATGATGGGATCCGCATCCGGGTTGAATAGGGTATCAACACGCTTTTCCTGATCCCAGAAAACATGACTTTCTCCGGTCAGCCATTTGTCCATACCGGCTGCAGCCCGCTCTCCGGCGCCGATGGCCTCAATAACCGATGCCGGCCCGGTCACGGAATCCCCGCCGGAAAATATCCAGGTTTCCGATGTCCGGCCTGTAACCGGATCAATTTCCACAAATCCGCTTCGATTCAGTTTCAGTTCAACGCCTTTGAAAGCCTCGGCGACATCAAGCGCCTGGCCGATACAGGCAATGACCTGATCCGCCTCGCGTATAAATTCGGAACCGGCCTGCTCTTTGGGTCGTTTCCGGCCGCTTTTGTCAAATTCACTCAGTACCATCCGAGCACAACGAACACCGATAATCTTAGTCCCTTGGGCCACAACTTCTTTTGGGGCTACCAGGAATTCGAAACGGACCCCTTCGTTCATGGCTTCACGCACCTCTTCCTCGTAAGCAGGCATCTCCTCACGCGTACGACGATACAGAATGGTCACGCATGCTGCCCCCAGCCGGACCGCAGTACGAGCCGCATCCACAGCTGCATTGCCTCCACCGATAACCACTACATTTTTGCCGATAGCGGTCTTGCCTTTAATATTAAATTCCCGCAAGAAAGCAATACCGTCCACCACGCCGGCCAACTCATCGCCCGGAATACCAAGCCGAGTGCCTTTGGGTGCGCCAAGGGCCAAATAAACGGCCTCATATCCCTTTTCCTTCAATCCTTTCAGGGTCAAATCCTTGCCTAAGCGGACACCGGTTTCCACTTGCACGCCAAGGGATTTAATCATCCGCACCTCTTTTTCAAGCGTGGTGCGCGGCAATCGATAGGAGGGAATGGTTTGTACCAACATGCCACCCTCTTTTTTTTCGGCCTCAAAGACCTTCGGGCGATAACCCATGCGTGCCAGGAAATAGGCGCAGGAAAGACCGGACGGCCCGGCGCCGATGATGGCCACCTTGCGCTTTTCCAGATCCGGATTTTTGCGTATTTCCGGAATCTGCATTTTCTTTTCCTGCTCCACCATAAAACGTTTGACGCCGCGAATGGACAGGGAGGAATCAAGTTTGGAACGGCGACAGGCATGTTCGCAAGGATGAAAACAGACCGATGCACAGACCGCGGCAAAAGGATTGCGTTCGCGATGCAGTTTCAACGCTTCATCATAGCGTTTTTCTCCGACCAACGAGACAAAACCCGGCACATCCACACCGGCCGGGCAGGCGTTCTGGCAGGGCGCGCGAACCAGTGAGGGGCAAACGCCTGCAGGGCAATGCTTGTCCCGGATATGCGACACATATTCTTCACGGAAATGGCGTAACGTGGAAAGCACAGGATTGGGTGCGGTCTGCCCCAGGCCGCAAAGCGCAGTGTCCTTGATCTGATTGCCCAGTTCCACCAGACTATCGAGATCAGCCATCTCCCCTTTGCCTTCACAAATGCGGTCAAGTATTTCCAGCATGCGCTTGGTACCCACGCGGCAGGGAACACACTTGCCGCAGGATTCATCCTGTACGAAATCCAGAAAGTAACGCGCCACATCGACCATACAGGTTTCTTCATCCATGACAATAAGACCGCCGGAACCCATGATGGCCCCCAGCTCGGCAAGGGACTCATAATCCACCGGAACATTTAAATGTTCGCGCGGGATACAGCCGCCGGAGGGCCCGCCGATTTGAGCTGCCTTGAATTTCTTGCCTTCCGGAATGCCGCCGCCGATATCGTAAATGATCTCTCCAAGCGGCGTACCAATGGGAATTTCCACCAGACCGGTCATGTTAACGGAACCGGCCAGAGCAAACACTTTGGTCCCCTTGCTTTTCTCGGTGCCAAAGGAGGCATACCACGCCGCACCTTTCAATAAGATAGCCGGAATTGCCGCATAGGTCTCCACATTATTTAATACGCTGGGTTTTCCCCAAAGTCCCTTGTTGGCCGGAAAGGGGGGGCGCGGACGCGGTTCACCTCGATTGCCTTCAATGGAGGTCATGAGCGCAGTTTCTTCCCCGCAAACAAAAGCGCCGGAACCCATCCGGATCTCCAGATCAAAGGAAAAATCCGTGCCGAGCATATTCTTTCCGAGTAGTCCCAGGGCGCGGGCATCTTCAATGGCCTTGCCCAGACGTTCTACGGCAAGCGGATATTCCGCGCGCACATAGACAAACCCTTGAGCTGCCCCCACAGCATAAGCTGCCACTGCCATGGCCTCAATTACCGAGTGGGGGTCACCTTCTAAAACACTTCTATCCATAAAAGCGCCCGGATCCCCTTCATCCGCATTGCAGAGCACATATTTTACCTCTCCGGCCGCTTTACGGGTGAGACTCCATTTCATCCAAGTTGGAAAACCGGCACCGCCACGGCCTCGAATACCCGACTGTTTGACGGTTTCAATAACTTGGTCCGGGGTCATTTCCAGCAGTGCCTTGGCCAGGGCTTGATAACCTTCCACGCCGATATATTCCTCAATCGACAACGGATCCACGATACCACAATTGCGCAGAACAATCTTTGTCTGGCGATTTAAAAAGTCGATGTCCTGCAGACGTGGGGTAAGCGTGTTGGAAAGCATCTTTTTCTGCATCAGTTTTTCAACCGGCTTTCCCTTTTTCAGATGCTGCCGGACGATAAGCGCTGCATCCGCCGGTTTCACATTGCCGTAAAAGGTCTCATCCGGATAAACAACCAGCACCGGACCCACAGCACACGGCCCCAAACAGCCGGTCTCAAAGAGTTTAACCTCGCCTTCCATTTTCGCGGCCTTGATTTCTTTTAAAAGCGCTTCTTTAACGGTTAGAGCACCTGAAGCGATACAGCCGCCGCCCGTGCAAATAAGGATGTAATGCTTTATTTTTCCGCTCGTCGCCTTTTTGCGGTTATCCAAGAGCGGTCGAGTGGCCTCGCAAAGCGCCTTAAGGTCTGCGAACCCTTCTATCTTTTTTCCGTTCTTCATTATTTGCGCCTCCCTTTTTTCTTCTTGGTTTCCGCCCCTTTGCGGTATTGGTCGAGCAAGACGCTGATACGGGCCGGCTTTACGCGTTGATGGATGTCATCGTTTATCGTAATAACCGGAGCCAATCCGCAGGCACCAAAACAGCGTGCAATCTCCAGAGAAAAAAGCCGATCCTCTGTGGTTTGCCCCACATCAATGCCGAGTTCTTTTTTCAGGGATTCCAAAACCTGCTTTCCGCCCCGAACATAACAGGCGGTTCCCATGCAGACCCGGACCAGAAACTTGCCGCGTGGAACCGTGGAAAAGAAGGAATAAAAACTGACCACCCCGGCCACTTCACTATACGGTTTCTTGAGCGTAGCACTAATCTTCTTCAGCGCTGATTCGGGCAGATAGCCGAACATGGTTTGTGCGATCTGAAGTACGGGGATTAAGGCCCCGACCTTGCTTCGATAGTCCTGGAGCACGCCGTCCAAACGCTTCAGCAATTCCTCTTCCTGAAGCTCGCCGGTCGTACAACAGCATGTTTTTTGAGCCATTCATCGCTCCTTGTGTAAGGACACTCCGACAAGCATAGTGCCCAAAGATTATTATCAGGTCGCCTTTGCCTGTCGAAGCGACCGAATCCGCTGGTGATTGCCATTAAAATACCTTCTTCCCATTTAAGGAAGCCTCCTTTTTCATTCTTTCATCTCGTAAAAAAGTTCATAATAGTTTCATTGAGATACATTTAAATTATATATTGTTTCTATTAGTATACAATTATGCTTATTAAGCAGGCGCAAAGCTTTTTCTCAGAATGGTTATCAGACAAACATCTTCCTGATTTTTTAGAGCGCGACCTTCCCCCTATCGCCCTTTCACGACTCAATGAAGTGTTGGCGCTGATCGGTCCCAGGCGATCCGGCAAGACGTATTATCTGTTTCAACTGATACGTCAACTGGAGCAGCAGGGCATTCTTCGGGAGGAGATTCTTTATGCGGATTTCGATGATATGCGGCTTTCCGAGACCCTGCCCGGCGATTTCCCTGCTTTAATAGCTGCCTTCAGCCAGGTATCGGGTAAACCTCCCCGTTATCTCTTTCTTGAGAACATCCAGCGATTTCCGGATTGGCCCAAACTTCTGCGCAACCTTTACGATCATGGCATCTATCGAATCATTGTAACCGGTTGTCGGCTGGACATGCTTTCCGGCGCCAAATTGCCCGAACTTCAGGGACGCTATTCCGCCCGACTCCTGTTGCCCCTCTCCTTTCGCGAAGCGCTCCGTTTTAAGGGCATCTATTACACCTCCAAAACGGTCTATTCCACCGGCAAAGGCCGTTTGCTCCATGCTTTCGACGACTATCTCCGGGAAGGAGGCTTTCCGGAAGTGGTGCGTCGATCCACGCTACGGGAAAAACGCAATATCATCCAGAATTATTATCGCCATTTCTTCTTCCGGGACATGTTGGAACTTCACAGCATCAAGAGTAAGAACATCCTGGAAAAAATCATGTCCTATTGCATGCAGGCCCACTCCGAGCTTTTTTCCATCTCCGCCTTTACCGAACAGCTCAAACATCACATTCCCGGCGCCAGCAAAAAGACCGTTTCCGCCTACCTGAATTATCTGCGCGATCTCTTCTTTCTTATTTTGAATGAAAAGTATTCCCCGACATCCAATAAAAGAGTGATGAATCCTAAAAAGGCCTTTTTGATTGATACCGGTTTCTCCTCTCTCTTTCTACCTGCCGGCGAAAACGGGCGTCGCCTGCTTCAAAATTCGGTGGCCGTGGAATTGATGCGGCGGGAAGCGGAGAGCTACTATTTCAAACAGACCCACGCATGCGATTTCCTCATCCGTCAAAGCGGCCAAACTCAGGCCATTCAGGTATTATGGGAAGTTAACCCGACGATAAAAGGGGTGGAATTTAAGGGTTTACTGGAAGCCATCCGCACCTTCCGTTTAAAAGAAGGACTCATACTGACTTATGATCAGGAGGATGAATTGCGGTGGAAAGGCACGGTCATTCGGGTACAGCCTGTATGGAAATGGCTTTTAGGCTGGTCAGATGCTTCTTTTCTCAAAAATCTGGTGACCTAAATCAAAAAGATAAAAATGGGCGATACAGGACTTGAACCTGTGACCTCATGCATGTGAAGCATGCGCGCTAACCAACTGTGCTAATCGCCCGATTATTTTCGTTCTTCTTTGAGCCACTTTTTCAGGTCAAACAGGCCGACGACAACGACCGATAAGATAATAAAAATAACGACATAGCGTACAATATAAAGATATTCCTCAATGGTCTTAAAGAAGTAGGTCCAAATCACAAGCGCGCCCAAGGTGCCGCCCAATACGGCTGAAAAGTTTTGAGTAACCGAAAAACGAAGTAAAAAGCCGATCACTATCCCCATGAGCGGCCCTGCAATAGGCAGCGGAAGCATGACAAAAAGAAAAAGTCCGAACCAGCCGAAATGTTCTATCTTCTTTTCATGCCGGTGCGCCTGCGCCTCAATATGACGCTCCACCACGCGAATGAACCGGAAATCGAGCGTATGATTGTAGGTCAACACAAAAAGGGCATAGGCAATGAATACGATGATAAGCTCAATCAGCATATTATAGGCAATGACGCCAAGCGGCGCAATACCGGCCGAGAGACAGATGGCAACACCGGCTGCACGCCCCCCCAACAGATGAGCAAAAAAGGTCATGACCAGGGATTTGGCCAGCTCCGGTTGAACTAACGCCAATCCTCCCAGGGCAAGGCAATAAAGAGCAAAAGCGGTCAGCGAACCAAGCAGAATCCGCCCCGCCGAATTATGGATGAATATTTCCTGCAATCGCTTCTTTGATGTCATGTTTACCCTACTCCCGCAATTTGCCGACGCCGACGCCGAGCCAGTTCGGCCATATCCACTGCCTGGTCGAATTCATCCACTATCTCCCGACCGATAATGGCTTCCAACACATCCTCAAGGGTCACCACCCCGGCCACACCGCCATATGCGTCCACCACCATAAAAAGATGCTGCCGTTTCTCTAAAAACTGACGCAGAAGCTGATCCCCTTT
>Ga0156536_1117_pt1 | contig 13678 bp, 9 predicted proteins | sample RifOxyB2_FD_111931 | JGI IMG/M metagenome (GOLD analysis project Ga0156536, IMG submission 111931) | Elusimicrobia bacterium RIFOXYB2_FULL_49_7 | reverse complement strand
ACTGCCTGGATGTCACGGAACAGGTTAGAGAGTGGATCAAAAACCTGGGCGGAGAACCGGACCGATTCATTCCTGCCGGAAAACGGATTGCCACGCACGGGGAAACCGATCCCTATTTGCAGGCGCTCCTGTTCAGAAGTGCGGCCACAAAAAAAATGCTGGGAACATTTGTCCGTTTTGCAGCCCATCCGGTGATTGTATCTGAAAAAAAAGCGAACGGCGATATTTCCGCCGATTATCCCGGCCACCTGCGGGATAAGTTGGATGCCCGTTTCGGAGGTCTGACGGTCTTCGGCCAGGGCAATTGCGGCGAAATACGCCCGCTGAACCGGGAGTACTCCCATGCTTTCGCCAAGGAGTACGGTGTTCGATTGGCCGAGGAAGTGATTGCTGCGGCATCTGCGGCGCAATGGCAGCCTCTTACGGTTGTTGGTTTTGATGAGGAAAAGGCATTCTTACCCTTACGCAAAGATCTGCCGCTTTCACAAGAAGACGCGAACTCCGCCATGGATCGTATTGAGGCGGAATTCGACAAGGAGACAAATATTGAGAAGCGCCGCAAGTTGCAGAACCTTTTTTGGCTTTATTATAGGGGTCATGACGTCAAAAAGATGCTTCGTCCGGAATGGATAAAAAAGAATACTATCGAGGCGCATCTTTTTGCCGCCCGTTTCAATGATGACGTGTTATTGTTCAATCAGGGGGAAGCATTTAACAGCACCATGCGTAAGATGGTGGCTCCTTTTCCGGCACCGCGTCCTATTACCGTGAGCATTTGCAACGAAGAAATATCCTATCTGCCGTCACGCGAGGATTTTGAAAAGGGGGGATATGAGCCATCGGTCTGTCTGGCTGAACCGGGTTCTTCGGAGACCATTTTTGTTGAGAAGGCAAGAGTGTTGTTGACGCGAATTCGCAAGTAGGGTCGGCATGGCATGTGTAAACTGTCTGTAACGCAAATCCCGACTGCGGTGGCCTTGGCTTTGGAGGCTCAACCGGTCATTGATTTCCACACGCACCTTTTCCCGCCCTCTTACGGTTTGCTTTGCTCCTGGGGGATCGATGATCTTCTGACCTATCACTATCTTGTTTCCGAAGCCTTTCTTTACCTTTCCATGACACCGGAAGCATTCTACGCCCTTCCCAAGGCGGTTCAGGCGGAACGCGTATGGGAAGTCCTATTCATCAATCATACCCCGATGAGTGAGGCGTGCCGGGGCGTGTTGACTATTTTGGCACGATTAGGACATGATCCGAATGATCTCAATCTGACCGCGATTCGCCGATTTTATGCCGGGTTTACCCCGGAACAGTTTACGGATCGCGTCTTTTCACTGGCGAAAATCGAATCCGTCTATATGACCAATGATCCGCTCGACCCGGATGAGCATTCTCTTTGGCAGAAGGGGATGCCCCAGGACGAACGCTTTCACCGCGCCCTTCGAGTGGATAATTTTTTCAGAAACAGCCGCTATTCGCGGGAGACGCTTGAAACGGAAGGTTTTCCGTATGAAGAGACGCTTAATGATAAAAGCTTGTCCAATATTCGCCGTTTTTTTGAGGCCTGGACGAATCGCATCCGGCCCGACTATTTGGCCGCCTCGCTTCCTCCGGAATTTGATTATGCGGTCTTAAGCGACCCTTATACCAAGCTAATACGGAAGGTGGTATTACCCATTGCCCGCGAAAGGAAGCTCCCGATTGCTCTGATGATCGGTGTCCGACGATTGGTGAATGCGCCCATGCGGGCTGCGGGTGACGGGATGGGGATTGCAAAAGTGTCTTCAGTGGAGGACTTGGCTCGGGAGAATCCGGAGGTTCGTTTTTTTGTCACCTGGATAGCCCGTGAAAACCAGTCCGCAGCGGCCGTGGCGGCCCTGAAGTTTCCCAACCTGAAACTCTTCGGCTGTTGGTGGTTCATGAACACGCCCGGTTTTATCGAAGAAATGACCCGTATGCGCGTTGAGTTGTTGGGGACGGGCTTCATTCCTCAACATTCCGACTGCCGTGTCATTGATCAACTGATTTACAAATGGGAACATAATCGGGCTGTGCTGGCCCGGGTTATAGCGGAACAGTATGTAAAAATGGATGAAGCAGGTTTTGCCGTTACGGAAGAAATCATTCGGCGAGACTGCGGTCTCTTTTTATCCGGCAATGTCCGGGATTGGCTTTCCTAATTATCTTATCTCTCGGATAAGTGAGCGGGCCAGGATACGGGTCGGATCAATCAGCGGGAGACCGAAGAGTTTCTTTTCCGTCAGCGCCAGCGGGATTTCCGTGCAACCCAGAATAATCCCATCCGCCCCGCATTTCTTTAGTTCCGCCACAGCCCGTATAAAAACCTGACGGGCACGTACTGTCACCGGAGAGGGTTTTGCTTTAATGCCATAGGTATTGTCATAAATGGCGGCATGAATCGCTTTTCGGATTTGAACCGGGGGAAGAATCACGGCCAAATCAAACTTGGAAAACCATTTCGGATAAACCCCGGAAGCATAAGTACCCAAAGTACAGAGCAGGCCGGCTCGTTTCAGCTTAGGATGTTCCTGATGGATAAATCGCCCGGTTTCTTCAATCATATTCAATAGCCTGATTTTCATTCTCTTTTTTCTGATTTGTTTCAGAAGCGGTTCGAAGATGGCGGGTGAATGGGCCGTATTGCAGGGGATGCCGGCTACCGTGGCGCCGCATAGGGCCAAGCCTGCCAACACCCGGCACAAGGCAAAAGCCGGGTTGGTTTTAATGCGACCGCTTAAATATTCTGTGCGATCCGCAATTTCGGATGGAAAAGAATGGAGCAACACGGAAAAATGATCCTGATCTCTTTTTACCCGGGTTTCCTCAATTATTTTCCGGTTTAGGTCCAGTCCGGCCATGGGGCCTACTCCGCCGACAATGCCGATTATCTTTCTTTTCATGGATCTACCCTTAATACTGAAACTCCGGATTTTCCTTGAAACGGCGGTGAGCCCAGAGCCATTGCTCCGGATGGGCGCGTATTGCCTCTTCAATATGCCGATTAAAACAGGCCACGATTTCGGACAACCCTGCTTCGTCCCGGCGTGTCAGCCATTCCGGTTTGAGTTCAATAGGTTTTAGGACCATGGCATATTTCAAGGTTCCTTCTCGTAACATATAGCTGATGAAGACCGGAGAACCGGTCTTGCGCGCCAGTACCGCAGCCGCAGAAGTGGTTCGGGCTGCGTGGCCAAAGAAGGGGGAAAAGGCTTCGGACGGCGTATACTGATCCATAAAAATAGCCGCAACGGTTCCGTTTCTCAGAGCGGATAATAACTTCGCCGCCCGCTCCCGTCCCATTCGCGTATCCACCAGTGTCACCTCCGGATGGGCCTGCATCCGTTCCCGAAGATACTGGGCAAAAGGATTTTTCAGGAACTTGACCGGTACCGTGACATGGCCCACATAATGACCACAACAGGCTCCCATAGCCTCCCATAATCCCAGATGAAGGTTCACCGCCACCACGCCCCGGCCTTGCGCAAGCGCCTGATGCATCGCTTCCTTGCCAACAATCCTGAAATGACGATCAAAAAACCGCTTTTCCCGGAGATTCATGGCGGACAGGATTAAAAATTCAAAAAACAGGTTGGCATAATGGATATAATTCCGCCGAACCAGTTTATTCAGAGGGGGGCTGTCCTGACCATTGAATAGTGTTTTCGCCATTTGCTGGCGAATGACCTTCCTGCGATAGGGGACGCAAAAATACAGGAAATAACCCAGAAGGTTGGAAAACAACGCTAAAACCCAGATTGGCAGTAAGAGAAGGATTTTGCCCAGAAAACGAAAAATCAGCCGCATGGCAATAAATATAGCATGTTGAAGTCGTTGTCGGAAACAGTTACACTTTTCGAGTCAACCTATCTTATAAGTACAGCCTTGGCGGTTCTGGAAAGGCCGGGTCCGAAGACCCGCAGGAAATAAACACCCGACCCGCAGAGCGAACCGTTTGTATCCCGTCCATCCCAGGTTATCGAATGGGTGCGTCGCAGAAAAAAGTGATCCGCCAGTAAAGCCACCTGTCGGCCGTTCACATCAAAAACCCCGATACGTAATCGGCTGTTTTTGGCCAAGTCAAACCGGAGCTGGACCGCCGGATTAAAGGGGTTAGGCCCTATCGACAATATCCGAAGCATCTGCGAATCCGGCAAATTCTGATAGCGCTGCTTTAATGATACCAGCCGGATTCTGTCAATACCGATTTTGTTGCCGGTAGCGCGCGGAGCGCAGCCTAAAGATCTAAAAGTGATTCGATTCAGACCCGCATGAAGCACAAACAAACTTTCCGAAGAAACAGAAGAGACGAAAAGGCTATCCGAAAAGCCGTCCGCCCATAAATGGATGCTTCGCCTATTCACCGATACCTCAAATCGGCCGAAATCCTTTCCCTTAACACAAGCCAAATCCATCCAGAAAGTGTCCGGAGCGCTGACGAAATAATCGAAAGCAGCGGAATCGCCGGCGGTATCCGCAAATATCTTGAGATACCCCCACCCCGACAGCAGAGTATCCCGCCCCATCGCCGTATCCGGCAAGCTTGGATGTTCGCCATCCTCATTATAAGCAAGATGGATGGCTGTTGAACAACTCGCTTCTGAAAGCAAAGGAAAGAGCGCTTCCCCTTCCTTATTCCACATCGCCGGCGTCCGGAACGATGTCGTTTTGGACGAGGAAAAAAGAAGGCTTCCTTCTGAATCATATGCCTTCCATTGATAATAATAAGTTCTGGCCAATGAGAGCGCTTCATCCGTGAACAGGTTAGTCGTGGTCACGCCCATGAGATTATTCAAGGAAGGGATAAAATCCGGGACCGTATCACGATAAACCAGAATAGAACGGGGAATCGCTAAGGTGGAGGTGTCGAATAACAGCATCTGGGCGGTTCCATCATTGTCGTCCTGTAAAACTGACACATTGTCCCAATGGCCGTGTGTTCGGGGTCGAAGGGTGTCCGTCAGAAAACAGTGTACTTCCCATTGCATGGCATTAAATCCGATTCGGCCGGGAAGGTTTGGAATGTTCAAGCGGAGCGTCAGAGAACTCTTGCCGGTGGTCACGCTTTCCGGCAGATAGAAATCAGTATCATAGAGTCGAGAAAAAGGATTCTCATAGGAGACCCGCCAAATTCCGATTTGTTTGGAACCCACATAGACCTCGGCCGTCTGTCCACTGGAGACCGCATCTGTGACTGCACGCAACAGCACGCCCCGATTGCCTGGATGAAGTTTGATGCGAAAGGACAGCGAATCAGCAAAGTAATAAAACAGGCCGCCCAACACGGCAGACGCACTGTCGCCCGCAAAACCACTCGTCAGATAACGCTTATCCAATAATCTCCCATACTGGAATCGATGCCTTATTAATGAAGAGTCGTTTTCCATGATCATCGTATCGGTCTGAACCAGTCCGGATTGCGGCGCAGCATAGTAAAATGAAATCGCAGAATAACGGGTCCCGCCCGCTCCAAAGGGCCACCGTTCTATACCCGCCTTAAAGGAGCGAGAAAAAGGGATACGGTCGCTGATATGAAACCGGTAGAGATCCAAAGCATCCGTCTCTCCCTTTTTCGAGGAGACAAACCCATTGACAGGCTGTGAAAATGGCCCCTTTTCAAAATACCATCCGGAGAGAAAATAATCCTCCAATCCTGTCCCATAAAAGTCCGGACAAGAGCGGCCATCTGTATAAAACCGCTCATCCCCTTCCAGAAAATATCGAGTGCGGCTGCTCTCCAGATTCATCACACTGCCCACAAAATGGCCCGTACCATTGGCCTGACACAGAGTAAAGTCGCGTCCGCTATAAATAGGCAATTCCATATTCTTTTGCACATAAAAATGGGGAAGCGAATCGGGCAGGGTTTCCGAGGTGGTTCGCACCTGAAAAGTAAGTGAGATAGGCTGTTCACGATTACGATTGGTCAAAAAGAACTTGGCTGACCGATAAAAGGGCATGGGGAATCGCAGCGTACCTGTTGCTCCGGATACCTCAATAGGCGAAGACCGAAAATCAACAAGACCGTTATGACAACCCAATAAATCCGGAAGGGGCACACACATCTGAGGCACAGAGGATTGGTCGAAAAAAGCGGTTAATACAAGATTCCGCAGGAATTCGATTCGAAGCGGTGGCAAAGTAAAACGGATGGCGCGAATGACCCTTTGTCCATTTATTTCTAAAACAGGCCGGGCCTTACCAGCGGCCATCGATAGGGAAGTACTCTGCCAGCTTCCTTGTGTCGTATCTGAAAAAAGAGAATCCGTTAAATGATTATTATTCTCTGTTCCTGCAAAGTCGGGCATCGTCACACTGTCTGATAAAAAACGACGCAACAGAAAATGATAAAAGAAAGGGGGCTTTGAAAACCGGACCCTTATCCGTTTTTGATACGCCATGGGGGCAAAAAGGGAATTGCCGCCGGAGGCTGCCATTTCATTCAGTGCCAGCGGATAAGGGGCAAAGGGAAGGGTGCCGGAAAAAAGGGTACTGCTTTCCACGGAAAGACGCGGTACCGTATCATCATCCATCAGAAAATGAATCGTCCCGGTTCCGAAGGCAGCGGAATCTTTGGGTAACCAGAAATTAATCAATATGCCGGGTCCTTCTTCGTCCAGAACAACATACTCGCCCTTCTCCACATAAAGATAATAGGGATCAATGAATCCATCGCGAAGATTGCGTCCCTCACGGTCAAAACAGCTTACTTCATAAACCATTCCCCGCGGCAGGGGTTCATAAAGTCGGTTCAGATTAAACAGTGCGCCCTTATCAAAGGGAGTTGCCCAAAGCAAGGCTGGGGCCAGAAAACCGAATAATGAACCAAGCAGAAAACGGATCATTGAAGCTTCTTATCCAGAAAATCACGAAGGGATTGTTCTAAAGAAGAATAAGGAACCACTTTCTTGCCGTCGTCAAGGGTAACGCTTTTTTTTCGGAAATCAACCCGATAGGAGCGGTAATCCGGAAAGATAAGGATGGCGGTTGGATTGTTGTGAAACGTGGGCATATATTCGCTACAGGTGCGCAATCGATTGGTTGGGATCGAATCCAATAGAGATAGGCCATCTACCGGCACGATGGGTTTCATGGATAAAAGGGAGAGAAGGGTGGCAAAGATGTCCGCCTGGCTGACCGGCGCCTCTTCCTGCCGAATAAGCCGTTCATAAACCGAATCCGGTGGAAAGATCAGGAGCGGATTATGGACCACATTGTCCAGAAAATTATCATTATACCATCCGGCCCGACCACCCAAATTTTGGCCGTGATCCGGAGAAAAGAAGATCCAGCAATCCGGAAAACGGTTACGCGCCTCTTCGAACAACCGGTTCAGGCAGACATCCAGATAGACGATGGAATTATCATACGCATTGTCCCCGTTTTCTTTGTTTTCCGGCAGAAATTGTTTATACTCCTTGGGAGAATGATCTTCATAGGGATAATGGCTTCCATCCATCTGATAGACCAGCAGGAACGGTGCTTTGGCTTGGTTCAGAAAAGGGATGATTCCTTTTTCAATAAGAACCATATCATCGGTTCCCTTCAACACATCCACACCCGAGGAGTAAAAGGAACCGTCCCTGAAGAAATCAACCGACCCGTCAATCAAAACCTTATCCAGGTGACCCCATTTGAAATCCTGGGCGGAAATCAGGGCGGTCTGGTATCCCGCTGCTTTGGCATAATTAAAGATGGTCGGCTGTTTATAAAAACGACCTTTGGGATCCGGGCCTTGCAGCCCTACCAGCATATAGGGCACACTTAAATTGGTTTTATTGCCAATGCTCACCGCATTCTTCAGGGCAACGACCTTGTTTTCATTCTTCAAGATAGAAAGGCGAGGTGTGGTGGGCCGCTCATATCCGTAAATGGCCATGTGGCTCAAATTGGCGGATTCGCCGATAATCCAAATGATGTTCGGCGAGTTTATGGAAACGGGAATTCGGGAAGCGGGGACTTCCGGTCTATCCACCTTAAAGGTACCGCTGTGACGCAACACATCATCCAGTAGGGCGCTATAGCAGGCCACTATGCTGTTCTGAAAATCGGTCACCGTGTACCAGCCGAAAACAGAATGGATTAAGACGCCCAGTCCCAGAATGGCATTGACTACGGCTTTGACAGGTTTAATGGGAGGCACCTTTTTGAATAACAAACGCGCCATTAAAAAGGATAAGAGCAGAATCAGCAATAATCGAATCGGCCGGAGATGTTCAAAAAAGAGAGAGAAAGTAAGCGATGTATCTTCAGCAATAAAACTGAAACCAAAAGGAGGGATAAGCTTTCGATACACGCTGAAATAGGCACTCTGAGAAAAGAGGGGAATCATGATAAGAGCAAAGACTGCTATTTTTAGACCCGGATGGCGATTCCCCATCTTCTGGAGAAAATAGAGCCAGGAGCATAGGCCGATAATGGCGATAGCGTAATTGGCAAGAAAACGGATACCCGTCCCATTGTCCTGGAGCCACAAACAGTCCCGGACCAGACATAAATCGATGAACAGAAGGCCTAATATTGGAAACAGAAGATTTTTTCTCTGGCATAAATCCCAAAACCGTTTTATGTATTTCATAAATTAAAAATAGTTTCTTTTGCATGGCAGATAGAAGCCTCTGAAAGGCGAAAAAATATTGCTAATTGTTCGCATTATATATATATTAATGATATATATGACTAATAAGAATACTCCGTCTTATCAGTTCGACATCCTCCGTCTCCTTCGAAAAGAGCGGAAAATGACCATTCACAACCTGGCTAAAGCATCCGGCATCTCCTATGCGGTCATCAGCAAATTAGAACGCAACCGGACCAATCCGGCGCTTGGCACCCTTATGCAATTGGCCAAAGCACTTGGCACCACTGCAACGGAACTGGTTGCCATGGCTGAAAACCATACCAATGAGACAAAGCATGAAGAGCGCTATACCACCCATGGTTTCCTTTTCCGAAAGGTCAGCTATAATAATGTTGATATACTCTCCGGACAGGCAAAAAAGGGAAGCCGCCTTTCCAGGCCGGAAGTGCATGAAAATGATACGGAAATTGTTTTTGTGACAGAAGGCAAAATTCGACTCTCGCTTGCTATTGGTGACCGGGTCCTATCAACCGGCGATTCCATTCAATTTGATGCATTGTTTGCCCATACGTATGAGGCGCTGTCGGATTGTGAAATCATGATTATCCATGTCCGTAAAGGTAAGCGGTTTTAATAAGGGGAACCCATGGCACAACACGAGCGATTCCATTTAAAAACGGCAGCCGACCTCAAAAACCTGGCAGACCGATTAAAAATCACCCTTCCCATTTCCGAGGACATTTCCCCTCTGTTGGAAAAGGTGACTTTGGCCGGTTGCACACTCCCCAACCGGTTTGCGGTTCATCCGATGGAAGGTTTTGACGCTGCTCCGGACGGTACGCCTCAAGCGCTCTCTTTTCGTCGATATAAGCGATATGCTGCGGGGGGCAGCGGGTTAATCTGGTTTGAAGCCACAGCCGTGGTACCCGAAGGCCGTACCAATTCCGGTCAATTCATGCTGACATCCAATAATATTGATGTTTTCAAGCAATTGGTTGAGGAAACAAGAAAAACCGCTCACGAAAACTTCGGTATCAACCATTCTCCCTTACTGATACTCCAAATCACCCATTCCGGACGCTACTGTAAAAAGAACGGCAAACCCAATCCGCTCATTGCTCATCGCAGCCCCATTTTAGATCCCCTCCATAAATTAGGAGCTGATTACCCGGTCTTGACAGATGAATATCTGGACAATCTTCAACTCGCCTTTGTGGAGGCTGCCTGCTTGGCAAAAGAGGCCGGTTTTGACGGTGTGGATATAAAGAGCTGCCATCGCTACCTCATTTCCGAACTCCTTGCCTCCTTTACCCGCGAAAACAGCCGTTATGGCGGGAGTTTTGAAAACCGGACCCGCTTCCTGCTGGAAACCGCAGCCAAAATAAAAAGTTCCATCAAAAACCTGATAGTGACCAGTCGTCTCAACTTATATGATGCCATTCGTCACCCGTATGGCTGGGGCGTCAATGCGCAGGATGAGATGAAATGGGACTTGACGGAACCCGTCCGGCTGATTAAACAACTTCGGGATATTGATTATCCGATCTTAAATATCTCCATCGCCAATCCCTATTTCAATCCGCACCATGGCCGTCCCTTTGATTTTCCGGTGGTCGGGGCTAATCCGCCAGAGATGCATCCATTAGAAGGCATTGCCCGCTTCCTCCAGATTACCTCAGAAGTTCAACGGGCCCATCCGGACCTACCTGTCATCGGTTCGGGTTATTCCTGGCTTCGTCACCTCTTTCCTTATGTGGCGGCCGGTGTGGTAAAAGGCAAGGGCGCCACCCTTATTGGCCAGGGTCGAGGTGCCTTTGCTTATCCCGATTCTGTCAAGGATATAATGAAAACCGGCAAAATGGATCCTCGAAAAGCGTGCGTGGCCTGTTCTGCCTGCACCCAAATCATGCGTGATGGCGGTAAAACAGGATGCGTGGTCCGGGACTCGGAAATTTACGCCCCTTTTTACAGAAATAGCCGGAAGAACGCGGAAGACCATCTCAAGGCAGAGGCGGCCCGCTGTCGCGACTGCGAGTTCGGCAATTGTCAATCCGGATGTCCGGCCAATGTGGATGTCCCCGGATTCATCAAAGCCTTTGAACGGGGTGAAATTCATACCGCTTATGATATTCTTAAAAAGAATAATGTATTGCCTGAATTATGCGCCCATGTCTGTCCTGCTGATGTTCAATGCGAAAAGATGTGCATTGAAGGGCTGCTTAAAGGCCGCCCGGTTCCCATCCGTGATATTCAGCGATTCATCGCCAAGCAGGCGCGTGAAAAGGGGTGCACTTCCATTACATTGCCGGCCAATCAAAACGAATGGAAAGTGGCGGTGGTGGGCGCAGGTCCGGCAGGATTGGCCTGCACCATTTCGCTGCTGGAACAAGGTTTTGAAGTGGATCTCTATGATAAGCAAAAACAGCTTGGCGGAACGCCGTTATCGGTCATTCCTTCCTACCGTCTTGCATTGCAGGCAAGCCTGGCGGAAACCGAAGCCATTCTATCCACTGCGCTGGCAAAAAAGAGACTGACCCTTATTCCTGATTTTGAATTATCCAAACAGCATCCATTGGAATCCATTCAATCCAGAGGATATGCAGCCCTGTTCCTGGGCATGGGTCTTGGAAAAGCGCAAGGATTACCTGCCGCAAAACGACCTGCATTTGGTGTCGTGGATGCCTTGGCTTTTTTAATGGAAGCAAAAATCAGCTCTGCGTTTAAAGCGCCGGCCCGCGTGGCGGTCCTGGGTGCGGGCAATACGGCCATGGACGCAGCCCTGACAGCAAAAAGGTTCGGCAGCCAGGATGTGTATATTGTCTACCGCCGCTCATTTGAAGAGATGCCGGCCTGGCCCAAAGAACGAGATGAAGCACTTGAAAACGGAGTTCATTTCCTCACCCTCTCTCAACCGGTTTCTTATCAGGAAGCAGGCGGCAAGGTAACCGGATTGGTTCTGGCACGTACTCTTCTCGGTGAATCGGACAGTTCCGGCCGCCGTGCCCCGGAAATCGTTCCCAACAGCGAGACCACTCTACCGGTTGATCTGGTCATTGAAGCTTTGGGACAAAACCCGGTGGAAGACCTTGAGAAAATCCTACCCTCCATTGAGCGAAATAAAAAAGGCTTTATCAAGGTGGGCTGCGATTTCCAGACCAGTCTGAAAGGGGTCTATGCAGGCGGTGACCTGGTTAATGGCGGCACCACGGCTGTGCAGGCGGTTGCCGAAGGCATGAAAGCCGCTTATTTCATCGGTCAATCATTCAGCAAAAGGAAATAAAGATGAAACCCGTTGCTCTTATCACCGGTGCCGCCCGAGGTATCGGACGAAGCATTGCCGAAGCGCTCTCAAAGGAAGGATTGGATATCGTCATTTGCGATATTATGCCAAAGGAAAATGGTGAAGAAGCGGTAGCCGCTTGTCAAAAGAATGGGGCAAAAACGCTCTATATTCAAGGCGATATCAGTCGTGCGGAAAGCCGTCAAGCCATGATAGCCTCGATTCAGAAGGAAATCGGCCGCTTGGATATATTGGTCAACAATGCCGGCGTTGCCCCCAAAGTACGAGCCGATCTATTGGACGCCACGGAAGAGAGCTTTGATCGGCTCATCGGTATCAATTTAAAAGGGCCCTATTTCCTGACCCAGCTGGCAGCTAAGTGGATGATTGAACAGAAAAAAGCCGATGCTTCAAGACAACCGATGATTGTCAATATTGCCTCCATGTCCTCCTACACCAGCTCTCCTGCACGCGGCGATTACTGCCTTTCCAAGGCCGGGGTCTCCATGATGACCAAGCTCTATGCGGATCGTTTATCAGAATATGACATCCCGGTCTATGAAGTAAGGCCCGGCATCATCCAAACGGATATGACGGCGGGTGTTAAAGAAAAATATGACAACCTCATTTTCAATCAGGGCATCACACCTTTGAAGCGTTGGGGCTTGCCCGAAGATATCGCCAAAGCAGTGGTTGCCTTTGCAAAAGGGTACTTGCCCTACTCCACCGGAGAAGTGGTCAATGTGGACGGCGGTTTTCATTTAAGGAGACTGTAGTATGAAAAAGAGCACGCTTCAAGTCAGCGGAAATTCCATTCCGGTTTATTCTCTTAATACCGTGGTGGTGGGCAGCGGCGCTGCTTCCTTAAGTTGCGCAGACCACATACACCGTATGGGCCAAACCGACCTGGCCATTGTCACCGACGAAATGGGCGGCGGCACCTCCAACAACACCGGCTCTGATAAGCAGACTTATTACAAACTCTCGGTGTTCGGCAAAGAGGGCGATAGCCCAACTGAAATGGCTCGCTCCCTGTTTGACGGCGGCGCTATGCATGGCGATTTGGCGCTCATCGAATCTCTGCTGTCACCTCAAGGCTTCTATCGGTTGGTCCAGATTGGCGTTCCCTTTCCCCACAACCGTTTAGGCGGCTTTGTGGGTTACAAGACAGACCATGACCCTCGTCAGCGCGCCACTTCCGCCGGCCCCTGGACTTCCAACCAGATGTTCCAATGCCTCAAGCGCGAGGTGGAAAAAAAGAAGATTCCGCTCTTCGATCAATTTGAAGTGATTCGCTTGATATCCAATGGCGAACGATGTTGCGGCATCATCTGTCTTGATAAGAAGAGATTGAATTCGCCCACCTTTGGTCTCACCCTTTTCCATGCTGAAAATGTGGTCTTTGGCGTGGGCGGGCCGGGCGGTCTTTATGACACCTCAGTCTATCCCAAAGTTCATACCGGCGCCATTGGATTGGCTCTGGAAGCCGGAGCCACTGCCGTTAATCTCACGGAATCCCAATACGGGCTTGCATCAACCAAGTTCCGTTGGAATGTTTCCGGCACCTATCAGCAGGTCATTCCCCGTTACATCAGCACAGACAAAGCGGGCAAGGATGTTCAGGAATTCCTGAATCCCTATTTTTCCTCCATGGGCAAGCTGAATACCGATGTTTTCCTGAAAGGCTATCAATGGCCCTTTGACCCACGCAAACTCCTAAATGAAGGGTCATCTCTGGTCGATGTGCTGGTCTATATTGAAACCGCAGTCAAGGGACGGCGGGTCTATATGGATTTCCT
>Ga0156536_1058_pt4 | contig 13820 bp, 17 predicted proteins | sample RifOxyB2_FD_111931 | JGI IMG/M metagenome (GOLD analysis project Ga0156536, IMG submission 111931) | Elusimicrobia bacterium RIFOXYB2_FULL_49_7 | reverse complement strand
CGGGTTGGATTGTATTTGACGGGTATCGTCCAAATCCAGAATCCGTTGGTAATAAGCGTTGCTGGTCTTCAGTATCGGAAGGTTCTTAGGGGAAAGCGCTAAAGTCAGAATCTGATAAGGTGAATAGAAATCATATTGATTGACCCGAAAAGGAATAGCCAACAGGCCTACGATCAATATCAGAGAGCCCAGTGCGGTCAGAAGCGATTTATGATCCGCCATTAAGAAGAAGGAAGTCAGAATAAAACCCACCACCAGCCAGACCGGGGGCGGTGTCCATAAAAAAGAGAGCAGTGTGAACAGTAGAATACCGAGCAGACTTCCGCCCAGGTTCCATCCATAAGCCTGCAAACCGGGTAAACGGGACATAAGGCGCGCGGAGAGTTGGCCCAAGGGAATGAAGCAAAGGGCATTCAAAAGAAAAACGGATAACAGAAAGGCGTATCCGATGGCTGCGTTTTCAACAGTGGAAAGCTGCGCCAGCCCTAATGTCAATTGCTCGGAAATGGGATTTTGCAACATATCCGCCACACCGGAAAAACGCAAACCGTAAAGTGCTCCAACCTGCAACGCAAGACCTGGAACCACCAGGGGAAGGGCCAACATACGCTTCTCGTCCCGCATGAATCCGATGCCTAAACCGAGAAAACAGGAAAGCAGGCTGATGTTCTTGAAATAGGCAAAAAGCTGGAAATAACTGGAATGAATTCGAATCATCATCAACTCGAGAAAGAGGCTCGTTCCGGCAGCCAGCGCAATCCAGGCCCACAAATGTTTATCCGAAATATCATTCAGCGAACGGGTATGCCCGTTGATCCATCGATGCCAAGCCGGCCAGGAAAGACTTCCCGCAGGTAAGATGAACAGCAAAAGGAAGAATAGGGATAGGCCGAACAGTACCGAGAACAATATCAGGAAACGGCTGCCCAGTTCCGTGTAATACGCCAAGGGATGAGTGGCGCGGCCGGCCAACATATCATTGAGAAAACCGAATGACCGTTGTTCATAGGCGGCCTGAATCAGGCGGGTCCCAAAGAGCAGAGACGCTATCCAGGATACGCCCAACAACACCCCGGAAATCAGAATGAAATGACGCATCCGGCTCGTCAAGCGGATGTCAGGGAACCATTTCATGATCTGCTCCTTGATTGACCGGGTCTTAAAATCCGTATATTTGCCGCCATTTTCTCTCTCTTGTCCTGTTAAGAAAATAGGCCCTCTTTTGCCGGAAAATCAAATAAAATGAGTGGTATGGTCAAGACGTTTTAGCATAATACCGGCGATTGCTGTCTTTCCAGTGCGGCGCCGTTCCCAACCCCCCTTAATTCTTAAACCGAGCTTGCTTTGCGCAAACTGAAACTATAATCGTCTTTGACTTTCCATTGAGGAGGGATGTTTTCAGTTTTTAAAGGAAAGCGTATGTTAAAATTAGAGGCGGGTAGTGATTCTGGACAAAACCCACTGTTTGGGCGTCGAACCCATCGTCTTCCTGAATGCCTTGATAAAATAAGAAACACTCTTAAAGCCCGTCTCGTAGGCGGCCTGGGTTACATTCAGGCCGCGTTCGGATAAACGATAGGCTGCACGCCGGACGCGCGCATGTGTCTGATATTCCGTAAGTGTCATACCGGTTGTTTTTTTAAACAAGCGACAAAGATGAAATCGCGAAAGTGAAGTTGCTTCAGATATTCTGTCTAAATCAAAAGGCTTATCCAGATCCGTTTCGAGCGCAGCTAAAATCCGATACAGCCGTTCGTCAATTGCCGGCTTGGCAGGTTTATGTCTATTGCTTTCCAGCAAAATCCGCAGAATGCGGGAGGTAATCTCGAGATCGGACACGGCACTCTCAATAGCCGGTGATTTTTTCGGGCGGAAAGGGGACAAACCAAGTGTTGCAGAAAGCATATCTTTACGTAAAGAATCAATCGAAACAGGGAGACGCGAAAGCCGATCGAAAAAATGTTTTCGATTAAAATTGGGAAATACATTAAGTAGGGCGGCGCACCGCTCTGTGTTGAGTTGTATTACAAAAATGCTTCCATCCCCCTGTGGCCAAACGCGAAACGAATGGACCGCTCCTGGAGGAATGATATGGGCTGAACGTTTCTGAAAAGAATGGCGTTTGCCTGAAACCCAGGTTTCCCCTGCAAGTCCCTGTGGAAACAATATTTCCAGCTCATTATGATAATGGGGGGCTATGCTTCTTCGTTCGAGATAAACACCCCGATAGGCCCGAAAAAAAGGTGTGTCGAGAGGCACCTGCTCCTGTTCCGCGGACGATTGGAGAATGTCTTTTTCGGTCATATTGCCATAATATAGCAATTAAGCGCTATATTATGGCAATATAGAGTGAGATTAATGCCTAAAAAAGCATTATATTTATATCATCAAAACGAAGGGAGTTTTATGGATTTCATGCCAGACTACAGAAACATTGTTGATGCGGCAAAAAACATCAGACCGAAACGGCTTCCGTTGTATGAGCATATAATTAATACGGGCATCATGGAAAAAATATTCAATGAGTCGATGATTATCCCGGCCGAACCTACCATGGCGGATATAAATCATCACATGGCTCAAGTTTGCAAGTTTTTCAAGGAGATGACTTATGACACTGTAAGCTGGGAAGGGGGGGGCCAACAATTCTTCCCGGCCATGGCGCCATTTACGGAGGGAAAGCAGGGCCTATTCAAAGCCGGGCCGATTTTGAAAAATATCCTTGGCAAGAACTGTCGCGTTTTTATTGGGAAAAATATACGCCCTATTTCGAGGGACTTAAAAAGGGGTTGCCGCACGGTATGAAAGCCGTCGGAGGCATAGGATGTGGTGTCTTCGAGATTAGCGAAGATTTGGTCGGATATGAGTGGCTATGTTTTCTTCAATATGACGATCCGGATCTTTTCCGTGATCTTTATATAAAGATCGGGGATCTTCTGGCAGGTCTCTGGAAGGACTTATTACCGCGTTATGGTGATCTTTTCTGTGTATTGCCCCATGCAGCCAATAAACCGTTTTTGCTTCACAGTTGTGGAAAAATATTTGAAGTTATGGATGATATTATTGCAACCGGCGTCAATGCAAAACACAGTAATGAGGATCAAATCGCATTGTTTGACGAAAGGATTGACCGCTATGGAAGTAGCATAGGATTTTTCGGGGGTTTTGATCTAAATGATCTTTGCTGTAAAAAGCCGGATGTGCTTTTTGAAGAAGTTGTTGAACGGGGGACCTGCTACCGTGCAAAGGCAAGGGGTTTTGCGCTTGGTTCCGGAAACTCCATTCCCAACTATGTGCCTGTGGAAAGTTTCCTTGCAATGGTGAAAGCTGCAGAGGAGATCCGCTGGCGGGAAAGATCATGTTAAATTACCTTGTCAAAAACGGATAAGTTTTCATTATAGCGGAATGACGAAAAAGCAGCGGCAAGTATATTGTTTACACTATCCTCGCCGCGGTCAGTACTACTCCTGCTCTATTTGGCGATAGATCGTCAGGATCGAAGACCATTAATTATTGATCAGCCGGAGGAGAATCTTGATCCAAACTCCATATTTGAAGAGTTGGTTCCACATTTCAGGGAAGCTCGCAAAAGAAGGCAAGTCATTGTAGTAACACATAATGCTAATCTTGTTGTCAATACTGATGCAGATCAAGTAATTGTGGCATCAGCAACTCGTCAGGATGGCTCAGTATTTCCGCGTATAACCTATATTGGCGGTTCCCTTGAAAATAGGTCAATAAGAGAAAGGGTATGTAAAATTCTTGAGGGTGGTGAAAGAGCATTCCTTGAACGCGAAAGGCGTTATCGACTAAGGTGGGATGAGGGTGAAATCTTGCCCAAAAAATAGATGTAAAATAGAATGAAATTGTGTTATTAATTGTATTCTTGGGATTCGATAATGGGGAACCTCTAATAATTAAAGAAAAAGATTGACAATGTGCGACCTATTTATTATATTCTTATCCGGTAGCATCCATTAACCACCGGACAGGAGTAATTTATGGGTCAACTGAGCATTTTTTCCCTTGAAGACCGCTACGAATCCATCAGCAACTGCGGCGACCCGCTCGAAAAGCTCAACACGCTCATCCCTTGGGAGTCCTTCCGTAAGGTTCTTCAGCGCCATCTGCGGAAGGCACGTAAAAGTGAAGCAGGTCGCCCACCCTATGATTACGTCATGATGCTCAAGATTCTTGTCCTCCAGAGCCTTTACGGCCTGTCGGATGACCAGATGGAATTCCAGATACGCGACCGCCTCTCTTTTGTCCGTTTCCTTGGCCTTTCCTTGGAGGAAGGTGTTCCGGATGCTAAGACCATTTGGCTCTACCGGGAGACTTTGTCCAATGCCGGAGTCATTCAGCAGATTTTCAAGGAGTTCGACCGGCATCTTCAGGTTCATGGCTTTAAGGCCAAGAAGGGGCAGTTGATTGACGCGACCATTGTGGAAGTACCTCGACAGGCGATGAACCAGGAGGAGAAGAAGAGTGTCGAGGCGGGTGAAACGCCGGAAGCCTGGCAGGAGAACCCGGCCAAGCTTAGCCAGAAGGACACCGATGCGCGCTGGACCAAGAAGCATTCGAAGTCGTACTACGGCTACAAGAACCATGTCAACGTGGACGCCAAGCACAAGCTGATACGCGAATATGAGGTCACGTCCGCCAGTGTCCATGACAGCCAAGTGATGAACAAGCTGATTACGCCCGAAGAGAACCCCAAGGACGTTTACGCGGACAGCGCTTATCGGTCCAAAGGGAGAGAAAAGAAGTTCAGGTCTGAAGGCTATCGGAGCCATATCTGCACCAAGGGTCGCAGGAACAGGGAGCTGAGCAGTTTTCAGAAAGCCATGAACAAGCGCCGGGCGAAAATCCGGGCGAGGGTGGAGCATGTGTTCGGGGTCATGTCGCATACGGGCGCATACTTCATACGATGTATCGGCCGTGTCAGAGCGGTCGCGAAGATCGGAATAAACAACCTGACCTACAACATGCGAAGATATTGCTACCTGGCGGGTGCGGCATGAGCCGCAGCGCCTCCGGAAGCGCCGAAAAGGCGCGTGGGGAGGCGGGAAAGGAGATCGTGAAAACAAACTTCCGCATTAATTTATCCCAGCAAGGGGTCAAAGTTGTCAGAGTTGGCCCTAAAAAACATTTGCGAGAGCATTTTTAGAGGTTCCCTGATGTTTATCTGATGGAGTCAGACTTTGCAACAAAGGTTGAATGCGAGTTTAATAAAATGATCACAATGGTAGCTGGTGGGAAAAAAGTATGATATTACAGGTAGAAAAAATAAACGCTCCGTTTCCGAAGCGTCGGACTGGAGATGCTATCTCCAGCGCTGATTATGAAATAAATATAACAAATATTATTGACAATGTCAATAGTTTAAGGTGTTACAAATGATTAAAAACGATAGAGTAAGCGTATATATAGACGGTTTTAACCTCTATTTTGGAATGCTTCAAAAGGGGTTTAGGCATTTATTGTGGCTTGATTTGGTATGTCTTTCAAAATCATTTTTACGACCAGGTCAAATTCTATCCGCTGTGAATTATTTTACTTCATATGTTCGGAATAATCCTGAGAAGGAAAAACGTCAAAACACCTTCATAGAAGCTTTGCAAGCCAGAGGCGGAATTAATATGCAGTTTGGCTATTTTCAGATGAAAAACTTTACCTGTCGTAGCTGTGGTCACACATACCCAGATCCGGCAGAAAAAATGACAGATGTAAATATTTCTGTATCACTGATTTCAGATGCTTACGAAGATAAGTTCGACACCGCAATTTTGATGTCAGGTGACTCTGATCTCGTACCCCCCGTTAAGATAATACGAAATCGTTTTCCCAAAAAGAAGATTGTGATTGCTTTCCCACCTGCTCGGTTAAATAATTCCCTTCAATATGAAGCAAACGCTAGCTTCGTTATTGGAAGAAAAACACTAAAAGATTGTCAGTTGCCTGATGTTGTAAAAAAGCCTAATGGGTTTGAATTGCGTTGCCCCTCTAAATGGCAAAAAGAGGTCTGCGCAGGCTGCGGAACAGAAATAAAGCCTATGGATTTGAAGGTTACTGGAGAAAATTAATGGCACAAAAAGTAAATAAAACAGTCGAATCCATCAAGCACGATGAAGCCACAAGGAAGAATATTCCTACCGCTGAACATCAATCGCTTATGCATGATGCGGATAAATCACCTGTGAAGGTCGCCTATGAACGACGCAATAGAGATCTTGACCCTCAGCTTGTATGGCGCGGTAAAGATGAGCAGGATTGGTCAGACCTAATTGTAAATGCACCTCCGCTATATATACAGGAGAAAGTGCATCCCAAGGTACTTATTGATGACTTGCGGAATAGAAGTCAAGCAGACGAAAAAGCGGCAAATCAACAGACTGATCTTTTTGCTGATTTTAATGGACTGCCAAATGAAAATGCTAAGACAGAGTTTTATCAGCATGATGCACACTGGGCTAACAGGATGATTCTTGGAGATAGTCTTCAAGTTATGGCGTCATTAGCGGAAAGAGAGGGTCTGCGTGGCAAAGTGCAGTGTATATACTTCGATCCACCGTATGGAATTAAGTTTAATTCGAATTTTCAGTGGTCAACTACAAGTAAAGATGTAAAAGATGGTAATGCTGCTCACATCACAAGAGAACCAGAACAAGTTAAGGCTTTTAGAGATACTTGGCGAGACGGCATACACTCCTATCTGACAGTATCGTAATATGCCGCCAAATCGAAATGAGCAACCCATCGATTCCCCTTCTTAAACTCGGATTCAATACGTTTTTGGTAGTGATGATAAGATATTTGCCAGCGTTTGAAAAAGAAGATGGATTCAATATCGGGGTCAGGGATATTACTGTATATACATCGATAGGCTAATTTGGATATTTTGGGTTCGATTTTGCGTGCGAACGAATTCGCGATTGCCTGGAGGACGATTTGGTCTTCAATTGCAAGTAGGGTCAACGGCCTTTGCAGGCCGGAAGGCTTAGGGAGATAAATTCGACAAGGAGATTGTGGCTTATAGCTACCACCTACAAGCCGATCGTGCAAGTCGTTGATGTTATCGCCAAGGCCAGTTTCGTAGGCGATATATAGTTCACGAAAGAAAACTTTATAAGCGTTGTTTCTTCCTGTGGTGATTCTCTTCCAGGCTAAATCCAGGTTTTTTACCGACCATATTTGTTTTAGTGACATACTATTGCAAAGATATTTTGCATAAAATGACCGAAGCCGTTAATAGGAGTAGTTATGATAAAAGAAATCTATTATATCCAGCACGATATTTTTGCCAGCCACCCCATGAAGCGACTGTTTTTATCCCAAGCCAGACAGCAATAGGTTGCCACAGAGCTTGATTCATTAAAATCGGGAAAGATAAAAGTTCGAATATGCCAATTATTGCTGGCAAAAAATAATCGTTAACATTTGGATTTTTATCAGCTCCCCGTATGGGGACAAGAGATATTTTGAAATAACACCAGAAAGGCAAATCGTTATCACGCCAAATGCTGCTATGAAACTTGATCTCGTTGGAATAAAAAGCCCATGCCTTAAAAAGGGACAGGATAACCCTTATTACGGCGAATGAAACGATTATGCCAATAATATAGGAAAGCCATTCAATCTTGGTATCTGTTAGGATTGCCTGAATGCATTTTTCCATGCTCCCTCCATTGCGAAAGGCATAATAATTCCTCAATTATACCGGATAAGACTTGTAGAAAATAACATTTGGCTTCCCTTTTTGTTGATTAAAAAGGATCGCGCCGTGAATAATATTCTCTACCGACAAGGGTCTTCGTTGTATCAGTAATGCCGGGGATATTCGCTGTGACTCCGCAGCTCTGCGGCTTTGTGAAAACGCCAAGGGTTGTTTGCCAAGTGGCCTTTGACTTGAACTCATTACGAGGAAGAATTCCGGTAAGTGTGGCCTTACGGGTGCCGATTTCGATTGGAATGCTGAGTTTTGGTGAAAGGTTGTCAAGTCCTTGAATGCCTGAATGGGTTAGGTCGAGTTCACCGGCAACGGCCTTCTCGGAATAATAGGTAGTGCTTTGGATGGGCTTTTAGAGCGGAAACCGCGTTGATTGATTCTGCAGGGCTACCAATACGACTTTCTGCTCCTGGAGCGGTTTCAGTATCTTCAACATCAATTCCGAAACATTAACGCTTTGTTTGAGCTGGTCGGAAGTTACCTGTTTGGGAAACCCGCCGGTAACCACACCATTCGGGGCGAAAACAAGAACCAGAGGCAAATCACCCCCTGTCGGGACGGCATAGGATGCCATGGCGAATAACAGCACCCCAAGAATCAATTTAACCGGTATCGCATTCATGCGTTAGCCCCTTTCTGTTTATTAAAACTGTTTTTCAGCCTGAGCGCAACATTGACAAGAGCAATCATCACCGGGACCTCGATGAGGGGGCCGATAACGGCGGCAAAAGCTTCCTGTGAAGCAATGCCGAACACGCCCACGCCCACGGCAATGGCCAGTTCAAAATTATTACTGGCCGCGGTGAATGACAAACTGACGGCCGCACCATAAGAAATACCAAGTTTGCGGGTCAGCAGCATCGAACCGAAGAACATGATGAGGAAATAAACCGCGAGAGGCAGGGCGACATGAAGGACGTCCATCGGCTGTGAAACGATGGTCTTCCCCTGATAGATGAACATGATGACAATGGTAAACAGCAGGGCCAGAAGCGCCAAAGGCCCTATGCGCGGCATGAACTCCTTCGTATACCACTCTCCCCCTTTGAGGGGTTCCAGTATCATCCGGGTTAGGAAACCGGCCGCAAAGGGTATCCCAAGATAAATGGCCACGCTGACAGCGATGTCTTTCATGGAAATATCGACAACGTAGCCCGTAAGGCCGAACAAGGGCGGCAGAACCGTGATGAATATCCAGGCGTACAGAGCGAAGAAAAGTACCTGAAACACGGAATTGAAAGCCACCAGGGCCGCGGCGTATTCGCTGTTGCCGCCGGCCAGACTGTTCCAGACAATGACCATGGCAATGCAACGCGCCAACCCGATGACGATGACGCCGGCCATGAGATGCGGATGGTCGCGAAGAAATAAAACCGCGAGCAGGAACATGAGAACCGGACCGATGAGCCAGTTCTGTATCAAAGACAGGGAAAGCGCTTTACGATCCTTGAAAACATCCCCAATACGCCGGTAATTCACCTTGGCCAGCGGCGGATACATCATGATGATCAACCCCAAGGCAATTGGAATGGAGGTTGTGCCCACGCTAAGGCGCGAAAGCCCTTTTGACAGGCCGGGAAAGAGCCATCCAAGGCCGAGCCCCAGGGCCATGGCCGCAAATATCCAGAGAGTCAGATAACGGTCGAGAAAAGAAAGGCGTTTGTTCATGGCAAGGCTCCGGGGAGAGTAAGAATAAAGTCACGGATAGCATCCCGTACTTTACGGTAATGGTTCAAGGCTTCTTCTTCGGATTTTGCATTTAGAGCCAGTTTAGGCGGGTCCTCAAAACCGGCGTGCATGCGTTTGGCTTTACCCGGAAAGAGTGGACAGGTCTCGCTTGCGTGGTCGCACACGGTCACCACATAATCAAATGGAATGTGTATAAGCGTTTGGACATTCTTTGAGGTGTGGCCGGAAATGTCCACCCCGGCTTCAGCCATGACTTTTACGGCATTGGCATTCAGCCCATGCGTTTCTATACCCGCGGAATACGGCTCAATGACATCGCCTTTGAGATGGCGGGCCCAACCTTCGGCCATCTGGCTCCGGCAGGAATTGCCGGTGCAAAGAAACAATATCTTTAGCTTTTTTTCTTCGGACATTTCATCTCCAATATGCTTTTGGGGATGGGAATGCCGCAGCAAACGCCTTTCCCGTTCTCTTTTCCCAAATGACTTGTCAGCCAATTCAAAATATCCGACACGGCGGGAGTTACCTCCTTGTGCGCCAGGCGGTAATACATCCACCGTTCATCCTTGCGGCTCTCGACAAGGCCGGCAGCCTTCAGGATGCTCATGTGCTTTGACACCGTCGAGGGCGCCAATTTAAGAAACTCAACAATCTGACAAACGCATATTTCCCGGTTGCATAAAAGAACGAGCGCCTTGACCCTGTTTTCATCCGAAAGCGCTTTGGCAATGGCGATAATTTCCTTCATGTTCAACCTTTCAATTTACTTGCGACGACGGTGACGCTCAGTATCTTAACGCCGCTTTTATGGAATTCCTGGAGAGCCCGCTTGTCCATGAATTCGGCCAACAGTTCATCGGGTAAGCGATATTCTTTCTCACTTTCCACCTTTATGCCCTCAAAACCCGTTGACTGAATAATACCAAGGTAGTCTTCCTTTGAAATGGCGCCGGAGATGCACCCCGCGTATAATTCAGCCACGGATTTTAATTTCTCCGGCATTTCACCCTTCAGAACAATGTCAGAGACGCAAAAGTGACCTCCCGGCTTCAGTATGCGAGCAATCTCAGCGAAAGCTTTCCCTTTGTCCGGGACCAGGTTAAGGACGCAGTTACTGACCACCACATCCGCGTGATTGCTCTCAACCGGCATGTTTTCTATCTCGCCAAGACGGAATTCAACATTGGAATACCCCATTTTTGCATTGTTCTTTTTTGCCTTGGCAGTCATTTCTTCCGTCATGTCGATACCGATGACATGGCCGGTCTCCCCGACCAGCCGGCGGACGACAAAACAGTCGTTTCCGGCCCCGGAACCCAAATCAACAACCGTTTGGCTCGCTTTTATGCCTGCGTATTGGGTGGGGATGCCGCAACCGAGCCCCAAGTCCGCTTCCGGCACATAGCCGTCCAGTTTGGAATAGTCGCTGCTGAACGCGGAATAATCAGCGTTTCCCGAACCGCAGCAGCCGGATGAGCAGCAACCGCCGCCGGATTTGGCGATGTCGCCGTATTTCTCCTTGACTATGGTTTTTATCGATGCGGGATTCATCGGGGCCTCCTGATTTGATTGTTCATGATTCGACACATAACGAAATATAGTAAATAAATGTTGGTGGAGTCAATACCGCGACAACGCCGCCATTCAGCAAAACAGTTCCGTCTCAGTAGTGCAGGGAATGCGGCTGTGCAATTTCTTTAAAAGTAAAACCTTCCCCTCAATTCCATCTGGGTCTTTTTTGTTTTGCTTCCGTATTCGCTTTGAGAACCGCCCTGTAAAACCATCATCTTTCCGGTCAATGTCGTATTTTTAAACCGTGTATAGGCGATTTCGAAGGCCGTCATCAGGCTTGCATCGCGCAGGTTGGCCATCGCATAAGCTGAAGGGGTGAGATACAATAACCCGAAAGGTTCCGGGTGTGATATTCTTGCATAAACATAATCCCGCATTGCGAATTGCCCCATGTATTGTCCGGCGTTGAGATTCAGGAAGTTCCGGATGTCGGGTGATAATGCGGCCCTGTTCCGCAGGGCGGAATAATAGACGTCCATCTGCGCTTTGGAAAGGCCTTGGCCGTTTCGGATATATTCTGCGATTACGGTCGTGTTCCATTTCGTAAGATACCGGGCGCCCAGCAAGGCGTTATACACCGGATTAACAACGGTTTCCAGAACGTACTGTTCCGTCACGGAGGTCACTTGATGATGGAAAGCATAGGCGGCCTCTCCATGAACCTCAAGGTTCGGAATGATATTCCTTGAAAACCCGATGCCCAGCCTGGGATTTTGCCCGTTATCCGAATAGAAACAGAAATCAACATCCGTATCAAATGCAAGCATATACAATTGCGCCGCACCTGAAACCCCCTCTTGGCCGATGTAGCCGGTATTCCATTCTTTGTATTCAGGGATAATCACCACGTTCAGTGCGACCGTGGATATCCGGCTTGAAAAGGACCGGATGAATTCTCCGGATAGCGACCAGTAACCTTCCAGATTCGCTTCAACGTCATTGATATCTTTGGGCCTGGCCGCGAAAGCGGTGGGATTATAGGCATAACCTTTGCCCCATTTGAATGTCTTTTTTCCAAGCCAGACATTTGTTGATTTCCCCTCAAACCCAAGCTTGCCATAAACCTCATATGGGAACGCATCGTAATCCAGGAGAGCGCTATAACGCTCATATTGGGCAAACCCAAGCCCTGAAGCGAAGAATAAAAACGGGCCTTTTCTATAATCACCGGATATTTCAAGCCGTGAAAGATAGGTATCGAGAAAGCGGGGTTCGTTGTCAAGACCGTATTGGGTTTTATAGGACTCGGATTCGCGGTTCAAGAGAGCCAGGGATGGGCGTAATTCAATACTTCCATTCAAGGAATAAGGCTTTTTTTCAAACGCGGAGGCATCGAAATCGTAGGGCTCGCCCGTAAGGGCGCCCTGCAAAACAAGGCACAAGAAACAAACGGTCTGATGCTGCCACGAAATCATTAAAACGCCGCCTAATTCCGCAGATCTCTGATTTTGGCCATGTAATTGATGGTAAAAACCTCGTCTTTAAAATTTCTGTTCTTTAGGCCGGCGTAAATCATGACGGACCTGTAACCTTTATAAATCGGGCTCTCCGTTTCCACGACCGAAGGCCGGAAAGCGCCATCTTCGAATTTCTTCGGCTCCAGAAAACGAAGGGTCTTGATAAGCATGTCCGAGGCGGTGCGGCACTCGACTTCCAGTGGAAACCCTGATTTTTTGTCCACCTTCATGACCAGCTTGTCATACGCCACGGATTTGTTTCTGGCCTTCAGCGTCAGGATGGACAGGCCCGCCTCTTCCGTCAGCGTGGTGCAACGGTATTCAACGTGGTACTCCAGCTGCATGATATCGGCGTTGTTGAAAACGCCCCCCACGACCGATTGCAGACTGGTAATGCGCACGGGTTTGCCCACGTTGGGCACGTACAACCACATGTTTTCGCCCACCCGCAGGGTCGAGCGCCCGATTTCGCTTGCGGGCGACAGGAACGTAGTGACCATCTTGTCCGTCCCCTTCTTGGCGGTCCACATCACGAATTCCTTTTTTTTACCGCCGGGCTCCTCGTTGATCAGCTTGCGCAATGATTCGTAGGAACCGGGAGAGAGCTTTTTATCCACTTGGCGCAGGATCGCATCGCCCTTATCGGATGCGGACTCCCCGGCCGGAACCGATGAAAAGGAACAAAGGATTCCAAAACAAAGGATTGTTTTTATCATAATACCCTTTCTTGCATCAATTGTGGCGCAGCGCCTCAACCGGATCCATTCTGGAGGCCTTGAAAGCCGGTTCCAGCGACGCAATAGCCGATACGGCCAGAATGACCAAGGCCACCACGGCCATCTGCGAAAACGGCAGGTCCGGGTTCAAAGGAATCCGGTCCTTTTGTCCGAAGGCGATGGTCAATTTCGCCACCTTGGCGATGCCAATCAGGATCGCCCCCAGAACACTTCCCGCCAATGCCCCCCCAGCGCCCAAAAGAAGCCCTTCCGACAGAAAAATGGCACGGATGGTTTTCGGCAGGGTCCCGATGGCGGACAAGGTCCCGATCTCCCGGATACGCTCATACACGGCCATGACCATGACGTTCATAATGCTGATCAGGACAATGGCCACCAGGATAACCTTGATGAACATATTCATTATATCAATCATTCTGGCGATGGTGGAAAACGGGGAAAGCTCTTTCCAGGTATGCAGTTCGAAAACAGGTTTTCCATCCTTGTTTTTCAGTTCCGGGAGCTTTTTATCGAATTGCGCTATTGTTTTGTCGAGATCCCCCATTTTTCGTACGCGAAGCGCCACTTCGCTGTATTCAAGCGCGTCCATGCGCAGAAGCGTTGCCGCGTCATTCACGTGAAGATAACCGTATTTCCCCG
>Ga0156536_1023_pt4 | contig 13865 bp, 14 predicted proteins | sample RifOxyB2_FD_111931 | JGI IMG/M metagenome (GOLD analysis project Ga0156536, IMG submission 111931) | Elusimicrobia bacterium RIFOXYB2_FULL_49_7 | reverse complement strand
CCCCCCCTGTATTAACAAGATAGACCCTCAAAAGCGCTCAAATCAAGAAAAAAGGCAAAGCTCCGCCAGGACGTTTTCGCTGAAAACTCTCAATCCTTGTAACACGTAGAAGCTAATGATCTTCATCGTTCCGCCACATTTTGGGCAAATTAACGGATCCACTTCATAAACCATCTTGATGAGCGCGGCCCACATCATGCGGCGATTTTTTCTGAAACCGGCTATCCGCTTCGGCAACCGCCTTTTCTCGTTTCTGCTTGAGGCTACGCTAATAGATGCGCAGCCTTTTAGAAATCGTGAACACCCATTGCCTGTGGACCACGGGGGTCAGAAGCCACGTTGTTTGCATGAATATCCCACAAACATTTCTGCCCCACACATTTGAGGAACTTGTCTATGGAGGTGCGGATAACGGGCCGCAACAAAGTTACAGCCCTGAACTAATTAAAAGCAGTGACACCGCGGACAGGCAAGGCGTGGAGCGTGCTGCGGTGCACTGCAACACGCGGTCTGACGCGGCGGTCATTTTTGATTGTTGATTGATAAAAAGACGCATGATTTTGAAGATAATAAAAAAAGACCGGACAAAGTCCGGTCTTTTTTTATGTGTCAATGACGTTGACAAACTATTTCATCAGAATCAGGGTCTTGGAAATGACCTGATTGCCGACCGTTAAGCGGTAGGCATAAATTCCGCTGGAAAGGTCTTTGGCATTCCATTTGATGGAACCCTGACCGGAGACAGCAGAAGAAAATATCTGCTTGCCGTTCGTAGAAAAGATCTTGATGGAACCTTTTTGACCGAGCGTATTGTAATAAAGATTAGCAGAACCGGTCATGGGGTTCGGCATGCTGGCAAGTTCCAGGCGCGGAGCGCTCTTAATATACCCGGTTTGTTCAACGGCATCAACCAGGGAGCCGGCAGCTGTTTCCACTACCAAATGAACCGTGTTGCCGTCTGTGGTCCATGGTGCGTCAGAGCTTAGAGGAGCGATAACACATGTTTCCCGGGCGTAGAGAGCTACTTTGCCGATATAAACGCTGTTGGTCGCATCCGCCAACATGCAGAGAGCGTATTGGCCGCTGTGAGAGCCTTTATTATCACAGGTGTTGGCCAATATCCATTTAACCTGATCCGTTACGTCCAGTTCAAAAAACTGTTTATCGAGCAGGGAAGGTTCCTCGCCGGATTGGGGACGAGCAGCCGGTGCGGTAAAGGTGACGATTTCTTGTGCCGCCAGAATAACCGTACCAGCATAATCCAAGGTATTGTTGTAATCCTGCCAGGCAGCATCCTCTGTGACGTATTCGGGCCCGCCCCAGTAGCTGGTTAATTGGGGCCCAAAATCAACTACCCCAATTTTAAAGTGGAGCTGTCCGGCATTGCAAAGAGAGTTATCACTCCATCCATCCTGGTATTCACCACGGATTTTTGCGGAGGTAATGAGACTGGTGTCCGTTGAAACCATTTCATTCAAGTCTTTTGACCATACGGCAGCGCTTCGGCCGTAACGGGCGGGATTCGTGTTATAAGTGGGATCGCCATTACCCATAACAATTTCAAACTCACTCGCTCTTTTGCAGTTGCTGGCAATCATGCCTTCATGAACAATAGCATCTGCCGGAAGGTTGGGGCCCAGAATGGCACCCGGAGCGGAGCCTTCAAGGCTGTCCGTGATGGAATAGTTGTTGGCAAGGGCCTTGTACCAGAATACATGCGTTTCCGCGGAGACGGCAGTAGCCAAGAAAGCCAAGGCCATCAGACTGATGAGAACTTTTTTCATTCTCTCCTCCTTTGAAGGTTTAAAGTTATTCGTCCTCAACGAATAAAGATCAACATTAGAAGTTAATATATATATTGTCCATAATATTGTCAATTTATTTTAGATTCCGTGTTGCAAGAAGGATGTTTCTTTGAGAACATGCTTAGGGTAAATTCATTATGCGATATCCGTTCTTGCTTAATAAAAATCAATAGGTTATATTTGTGACAGCCATGTTGCCCTTACTTTCCGTTATCATGATTGTGAAGAACGAGGAACAGGAGCTTTCGCATTGCCTGGAATGCGTCAAAGGGTTGGCCGATGAAATCCTTATTGTCGATACCGGGTCAACGGACAACACGGTGGCTATTGCCCGTGCCTGTGGCGCCAAGGTGATTTCCGACCCCTGGCAGGACGATTTTTCCAGAGCACGCAACCGTTCCATAGAAGAGGCTTCAGGGCAGTGGTTGTTATGGCTGGATGCGGACGATCGGTTGGCGGATATAGAACATGGCAAAATCAGGCGGCTTCTCCATGGCGATCCGGCGGCTTATTTGTTCATCATTGAAAACCTTTATGAAGGGCGCAAAGCCCAGGAATTTCGGCAGGTAAGACTATTCCCAAAACGGAAGGATATCCGTTTTCAAGGAAAAATTCATGAAAGTCTCACCCCCACTGTGGCTCAAAGCGGTTTGCCTGTTAAAACCTGTGAAATCCGGATCACGCATACCGGTTATAGTGATGCGGAAAAACGCCGTGAAAAGGTCCGCCGCAATCTGACGCTTCTGACGGAGGAGTATCATCGTTTTCCTCATGATCCGGCCGTTATCATGGAACTGGGGCACACTCATTTCCAGTTAAAAGATTACGCCTCTGCTTTAAAGCTTTATCAGGAAATTCTGGCTTTGCCGGACGGTGAAAAGACCCAGCAGGACGTTTTCCGTTCGGTTCCCATTTTCATCGGCACGGCTTATTATGAAATGAGGGATTACGAGAACGCCAAGATTTGGTTTCGCCGCAGTGTGGAGCGGTTTCCTGAAAAGATTGCAGCTTATTATTATCTCGGCCGTATCGCACTCGACGAAAAAGATGTGACTGCCGTTAAGGCCATGTTTCAACTGGTCATTCTCAAAGAACCGGATATTTCCACTGTCGCCAGTGATTATACGGGCATGAAGGCGAATGCGTATGCCTATATCGCCAATCTTCATTTTGTGCGCGGTGAGTTTGAAGAGGCCCTAAAGTTATATATTGAATCCGAGGAGAAACTCGGCTATGCTGCCTATCAATATGCCAGTGCCGGGTATGCGGCCCTGAAGGCGCAGAATCTGTCCAGGGCCGTTTATTTTCTGGCCAAGGCGGAAGCGGCCGGTGAGCTGTCTGCTGAAGGACTCTCCGATTTCGGGGTGGTTTTATGGGGAATCGCCCGACGGGATCGTGCGGTGATGAAGTGGGAAGAAGCCATGGAAAAAGATCCTCACTGTATCAGCGCCCAGAACAACTATGTGGACGCCATCTTTGAATTGAAGGAGTATTCGCGCGGTTCCGATTTCCTCCGAAAGATTATCGATCAAATCGGGGATGCACCGACGCTTCGTTTTTTTCGTGCCAATATGTTGAAAAGCCAAGGGGATCGTTTGGGTGCCCGCCTGGAAGCGGAAGCTATTTTGGCCCGCCATCCGGAAAACAGCGGCGCGCGCGATTTTCTGAAAACCTTGTAACCATGGCCAAACTGACCAAACCGAATTTACCCGGCAATCGTCCGTCCCCCTTTCCCCCGCGCACGCTTTCTTTATGCATGATTGTGAAAAACGAAGCGGCCATGTTGCCGGATTGTCTGAAAAGTGCGGCGCCGGCGGTGGATGAAATCATTATAGTGGATACCGGTTCCACGGATGATACCGTAGAAATCGCCCGCTCTTTTGGCGCCAAGATCATTCGTTCCGAGTGGCGCGATGACTTCAGTTTTTCCAGAAACCTTTCCTTGGATAATGCCACCTCCTCCTGGATTCTCTGGTTGGATGCGGATGATCGGCTGGATGAGAAATGTGTGGCGAGCTTGCGCCGCCTTAAAACGGAAATCATCAACCTGGACACCGCGTTCGGCTTTCAGGTTCGAAACGTCAAAGCCGGCGGTCTGGGTGATCTGTTCATGCAGATTCGGATGTTTCCAAACGACAAGCGGGTCCGCTTTGAAAAACGGATTCATGAACAGGTTTCCCCCAGCTTAAAACGTACCGGATATCGTTTTATGTATTTGCCGGAGGTGGAAATCACGCATACCGGTTATTTTGAGACGGATAAGAAAAAAGAAAAGGCGTTACGCAACCGGCGCATCCTGGAAGAGGATATGGCTAATTTTCCGGGAGACCCCAATTATTTGGCCGCGTATGGCGATACCTTTTTCATTGTCGAGGAGTGGGAAAAGGGAATAGCGGTTTATCAAAAGGTTTTTGATTTGCCCGGCGGCCGGGAAAAGCAACAGGATATCCACGATTATATGCCGGTCACCCTTGCGCTGGGGTATAAGAACCTGCTGCGTTATCCGGAGGCGCTGGAATGGGTGGAGAAGGGGCTTGCTTTGGCACCCGGAAAATTGGAACTCCTCTTTTTAGGCGGCGAAATCGCCTATGAAGCGGGCCGCTGGGACGATGCCTTTCGCTATTATGAAGCAGCCCATCAAGCACCGGAAGTGGTTTCCACCACCCCAACGGATCACAAAGCGCTCAAAGCCAAGTCGCAGGTGCGGTTGGGCCATCTCCACCGAAAAGCCGGACGGTTCGGCGAGGCCCGTCGTTTATACACCTCTCTTTTTGAGGCGCATTCCAATTTTCACGATCTGCCCGGTGACATTGGAGAGACCTTTCTGGACGAAGGTAATCTGCGAGAAGCCATCCGATGGTACAGTGAGTCGCTCACCCGTTTTCCGGGATTGGATGAACGGGCCTATCAACGTCTGGGTGAGGTCAGTGAACGCATCGATAAAGTGGACGATGCCGTGGGATTTTATGAAAAAGGACTCAGCTTTTTCCCGGAAAGCCTTTTTTTCATGGAGCAGCTCAAGATGCTATACCGTGCCCGCAATGATCTGGACCGTTATCTGGACATGGGGCACCGGCTGGAAACTCGTCAGAAAAAGGCGGATTCGTGACACGCCCTGTTTTATCCCTTTGTCTTATTGTTAAAAATGAGGCGGCCTATCTCGACCGCTGTCTCGCTTCCTACCGTGGCGTAGCGGATGAAATCATCGTTGTGGATACCGGTTCATCGGATAATAGCCCGGATATCGCCCGACAGTATCATGCGAAAGTCATTCAAACGGGCTGGGAGGGGGATTTTTCCAAAGCCCGGAACCTTTCTCTGGAGCAGGCTACCGGGACATGGCTGCTTTGGACCGATGCGGATGATGTGATTGATTCTGTGAATGGGGCCAAGATAAAACAACTGATTTCCGGTGCCGCACCGGATCGTTGTTTTGGTTTCATGATCAAAAATACCCAGGACGGAGTTTTAGGATCTGTTTTTAATCAGATTCGTCTTTTCCCAAACCATCCGACAGCTCGTTTCCGTTATCGTGTGCATGAACAGGTTCTTCCGTCGCTCCAGGAATCGGGTTTTCAGACGATTTTTACGGATATCATGGTCATGCATACCGGTTATTCCTCTCCCGACGTGGTCAAACAGAAACAGATCCGCAACCTGGCTATCCTGGAAAAAGAGGTGGTTGAACGGCCCGATAATCCGGTCATCGCCTATTCATACGCGGGTAATCTGCTTGATTTGGACCGGTTTCAAGAGGCGGTGCCTTGGTATGAGAAGGCATTGCGATTTTCATTGGCGCAACATGCCGAAGAACATATTGCACAGGCGGTTCCGGTTGCCTTGGCCTCACTGTATGGCCGGTTGAAAGATTTTAATCAATCCCGTTTATGGGCTAAAAAGGCCCTGTTGCAAAATCCGGATAATGTCCAGCTCTGGTCCATTCTGGGAGAATTGGCCGAAGTGGAGGAAAAGACCGATGAGGCTATTCGCTGTTTTGAAAAGGTGCTGACCTATCAGGAAAAGCCGGTTTTGATACCCGTGGATGTTCATATGCTTCAGATTAATGCCTGCTCCCATTTGGGCGGCTTGTATATGAAAAAGGGTGACAAACAGAAGGTCGTTGACATTCTGGACAAGGCTATTGAAATTAAAAGCGGCCGCAAGGTATTACCCTCGGAACGGGGAGACCGTTATTTAAGCATGGGGGATACGATTAAGGCGGGACAGGAATATCTGACGGCGGTGAATGATTCGGCTTCAAAAGATTGGGCTGCTTTTCACGGATTGGCCAAGGTGTTTATTTTGAATAATTCTGCACAGGATGCGGCGGATACCTTAAAATTAGGGCTGGACCGTTTTCCGGACCAGCCTGATCTGATGCTGTTATTGGCTGACTTGTATGACGACCTGAAGCGGTTCGAATTATCGCTTCCGCTTTATCGCCGCGTGCTTCCCTTGCTTACTGACCCGGAACAGCTCGAGCGAGTCCGGCAACGGCTGGGGCGGGTTTAGCGAGAATCCGGATTTTGCCGGATGGCTCCACTGCGGTTTCGTTTAAATAAATGCTGCCTAAATTTGTTGGGCCCAATACCTCACCTGCCCAATAAAATTCAGTTACACTGTCCCAGTAATATCGATCGCCGGCGCTTAAATTCATGTTGTTATCTTCATCGCTCATCAGAAACAATTCGAAACCGTCGTATGTCGGATCAGAGTAAACTCCGAATAACGAGGCCATCTGTGAAAGGGTCGGCACATTTGAGATGAGAAAACCAGCAGCCATGTCTGAGAAATAGTCGCCCAATGCATAAGCGCTATCCGAATCATCGTTGTAGTAATAAAGAGAAGCGTATTGATAACTGCTTGTTCCGCCGGTCAATGTTCCGGCAAGGTTATTGCCCGTTCCGTAAAGAATGGGAGAGAATTGAAGCTGCAAAAGAGCGTCATTCCAGTCTCGATTAAGAGGAAGGGTGTAGGAATTGATTTTTTTGGCAGTGGACCAGTTGGTATTGTCAATGTAATAGCCGTCATAAATGTAAATCCAATAATCTCCTTCAGGAAGGGTGCCGAAGTCAAATTGCATGGAATCTCCGTGCTCCTTCATTATCCAGGAATAGGTTGGGGCATAGGAGGGCATGCTGTCCGGCATACCTGTCCCATTATCCGTAAAGATGTTGATATGGGTCTCAGTGGTAATAGCGCCCAATACCAAACCTGCAAACCGATACCGATTCAGCGGAATCGTATTGCATGCAACGCCTAAGGTTTGAATGGTCAACGGTGCCCAATTGGAAAGATCGCTTTCCAGGTTCAGTCCGAATATGGCGGTTATTTGAAAACGATAAGACATGTCGGTCATATAGGCCATCAGACTGTCAATGATGTAGAATTTTTGCTTTACTTCATCATAGCGGACGCCTTCCCCTTCCCGAACTTCGAAACTATTTTCCGGATACCAATTGCCCGGACTCCCGGATTCAATGGAGATGCGATAGCGGTCCGCCAATCCGCACGGCGGCCATTCCAAACGGACTTTTATGTCGCAGATCTGTATGGCCGTGAGAGCAGGGGCAACGGCTGGGACCGGTTCTGCCATGATGATGGGTTTGATTTGTATGTCGGCTTGTATGGTAACATGGGTCTCGCCGTGGTAAATCGTGAAATTGTCGGCATCCTTGACATTGAAAATAAGCAAAGCCTCGCCGATGGGGATGTTTTCAAGGGAAATTTGGTGGGCGCCGTAGGGAACGGTTTTTTCCGTCTTTTGATTTTGTCCCCATTGAACCATGAGTTGAACCCGTGCTGCCCGGTTGGCGATGGCTGCAGGCAGAGTGATGCTGGATTGATTGCCGGCGGTTTTATATAGGATTTTAGGAGAAACACTTCCGGTTTGCGGGTTGTTAACCAGCGGATTTTTATCGGCACAAGAAAGAAAAAGGAATCCGATGACAAATAATATTGTCGGTCGAACGATTGCTACCATGTGACCCCCACGGCCCCGGTTTGGCCAGTATTATCGGACGTTTCATCTTTTTTAACCAACAGAAAATAAACTGCGGCAGCACCGCCGCCGATCACGGTGACTCCTAAGATAGCCCAAAGTACCGGATGACCGTTGCCGGATTTCTTAATCTCTTTTTTCTCGGGTGCAGGAGCGGGTGCCGGAGTCGGGGACGCGGTTTTCGAAGCATCTGATTCAACCGTTTGTGGTTTTACCGTTTGTCCCCCGTTTTCAGTGGCCGCGAAATCCTGGGCAATCTGCGGAATGACCTGGGTCAAGAGCCCGTCAATTTCCCCTTTGTAGAATTTATTGGCCGTACGTACGATTTCACCGTTAACGACGTTAATCATGCGGATATTGACGGAATAGGTACCCCCCACTTTGCCGATACTGCCTGTGACCAAGTGATTCACGCCAAGGAGTTGTCCCATCTCGACCAGGCAGGCCTCGTCCGTGCAGGCGCCGGATTGCTGGAATCCCTGTTCTTTGAGGATGAGATCCATTTTACCCCGTTCCATAACGCGGAAAGCGCGGGTTTCAATGAGATAACTGCGCAGTGCATCCGTGAGGGTGGAGGCTTCGCCTTCGGCCAGACCGCGACCTTCGAGATCCGCCACTGCCAGGGCGATCTTATTGTCCGTTTTCGATGATTTGGCGGTTTGAGCCAAACCGAGTAACGGGAGGGACAGAATGATAATAAAAATAATGTTTTTCATAGGATTTAATATAAATATTTGAAATAGAACCGCCAAACCCTTTTTGATTGTTCACAGACTTACTTTAATAACCACTTTTTTGACGAAAGCGGGTTTGTCCTGGCGGATGCCCGGTTTGTGGCCGTCCTGGGGATAGAAGATTCCGAATTCGCCTGCCTTTAACACCAGATCGGCTCCTTTGAAGGGCTTGAAGAAAATGAGATCCGCGCCGGGCGTTCGATCTTCCTCTACGGATAAGTCGGTTATCGGAGCGTATTCAATGATTTCAGTTCCGGACACGACATATTGAATATCCAGGTAAAGCTTGTGGGATTCATATCGTTTTTCCGCTGACGGGACCGTGTCATAGCTTTGTACCAGCGCAAAGCAATGGTCGCCTTCAATCTCATAGCGGCCGTCTTTTAAGGTCGGAGAGTATTGATTTTGCAGATAGTCAAAACCTTTAAAGAGCAGGGAATTCGGTGTGCAGTAGAGTTTGAAATTGGCGAGTGTGTCTTTGACCATGGGTTACCTTCTTTCTTTCAAATACTGAATAACTTTTCGGTGTATCACTTCCGGTGATTTTTCGGCTGAGATGACGCAAACACGGTGCGGTTCTTGTTTGGCCAGTTTTCGATAAGCTTGTCGTACCCTTTCCATGAATAGGAGACCTGCCTGTTCCACCCGATCCCCTTTTTTGCCAGCCTTTTTCATGCGGCCATAGGCGGTTTTGACCGGGAGATCAAATAAAAAGGTCATATCCGGTTTCAGGCCACAGGAAGCAAAATGTAATAAGGGAGCCAGTATTTTCGGCGACATCTTTCTGCCGCCGCCCTGATAAGCGGCTGTGGCATCTGTAAACCGATCGCAAAGAACCATCTTACCCTGTTTCAAAGCAGGTAGAATCTTTTCTTCCACATGTTGGACGCGTGCGGCCAGGTAAAGAAGCAGTTCGGTACGGTCGGTTATGGAGCGGTTTTCCGGATTCAGGATGATGCTTCGGAGTGTTTCGGATAGGGGAGTGCCGCCGGGTTCTCGCGTGGTTAGGCAGGGTTGCTTGCAGTTTTTCAGATGGTCGGCCAGAAGGTTGAATTGGGTGGTTTTCCCGCATCCGTCAATGCCTTCAAAGGTAATGAACAACCCTTGCTTTTTCATTTTCCGTTCCCATCCGTCTTATCGCATCCGTGGTTGACTTCTTCGGTCTCCCACCGCTCCCGGACATGGATTGAGTCGGTGACGATCTGGATCGGTTCGGCAAAGCGGAAGGGACGGTATCGCCCTTTGTCAGGGCGACCGTTTTCATTGATGTCGCGGAAAAAGAGGATGCGATAATTCCCTTCGGGTAGTGCTGGGATAAAGAAACGGCCAGAGGAATCCGGCCGGGTGTCAAGACCGTTTCGCCCAATCAGAGGGTGCAGCGCGACCCGACACTCTGACGGGTCTGTTACGCAGAGGCGGCCGGAAAGGGTTCCTGTGGGCAGCGGCTTTTGGGTGCGAAAGCGGCCGCTTAGGCTGGAGTCCGGGGAATAGTTGCCGTTGTCATCTATGAGCTTGGTGGGCTGGAGAGTCCATTCATACCACGCATCCGGTTGGAGAGTGTCCGGCCGAAAGACCATTTCCAGTCTGGATGGAAAGGCGAACTTGCCGGAAACTGCTATCCGAAGCGTATCTTTTCCCGTTGATTTCAAGGAATCCTTCTTAATGGTTGGAGCCAGTCGGAAAAAGGAAAATCCTTCCTGCAGGGCCGGGGTCCGGATGGGTTCGGAAAAAAAGAGGCGCAGGGAATCCGTATTGTCCGGCAGGGTGCCGTCCGATTGAGGTAGGGTGGCCGTTACTTCAGGGGCAATGGAATCCCTTCCGGCATTGGCTAAAAAGGGAAGTTTGAAACGCAGGGTATCTAATCCGATGCTATCCGGCGTAAAACAGCGTAGTGCTTCCACACGGTAGCGCTGACCATGTTTTAATCCGGATAGGCGCAGCAGAAAAGCCGTGGAATCAGCCGGATCCGGCCAAAGGGAGGTGATTGTTGCCGTGTCCTTTGTGGTGTGTGTGGTATCCTCGGATACAACAAGGATGCGATGGATGAGATCGTTCCGACAGTCCGGATTCAGGTTGCCGGAAAAGTATACCTTTAAGGCCGAGCCTGCGCCGGCCACCGCTTTTCGGATAAAAAGAGGAAGGGTGTCGATCTTAGCGGGCACCAGGACGATGTTTTTTACCGACATTTTTCCTGATTCCAGCCGATAGTCTTCTGAGGGCAAACCGAGTTGTTCGTGGTCTGCATTGAATTTCCGGTTTTGATTGACGTCTGAAAAGGCAAAGAGCCGGTATCCTCCTTTTCGAAGACCTATCAGGTTGAAGCGACCCTCAGTCCCGGTCAGGGTGGCATAGAGCGGCCGAATGTGCGCCGGATCCGGTGTGAGCGTATCGTTGCAGGGATAGGCCCCGACCAGTTGGCCCTGAAGCGGCGCACCCGTGGGATCCGTGACGCGACCGGAAAGGGCGCAGGAGTCGAGATGTGCGCCGGTTGAAAAACGGAGCGTATAGGAAGACGCCAGCTTGTTTCCGCGAAAGTCGGTGAGGTCGGTGGTGAGCGTAATGACATACGTGGTGCTGTCGAGGAGCGCTCCTGTTGGGGTGATTTCAACCGTCCGCTTGGAGACCGATGTTTCCATACGCGGGGTGGCAGGAGAAATGAGAACCGCTTTTTCCGCATTTCGCGGATCTATCCATTCGGATAGCCGGATTTGGATGGTGATTTTCTTTGGTACATTCAGGGAGTCTTGACTGGGAAAGACCCATTCAATCGTGGGGGGAGTCTTGTCTTCCGGTCCGCCACCCGGCGCTCCCTGATGCGCGCAACCGGAAAGCAATCCGAGAAGCGATATCCCTATCGACAATCGAAGAAATCGGTTCATGTTTTTATGCCCAATCCGTTTAGGAAATCCTTTTTCCAGTCTAAAAAAGCATCGTTCCGGATAGCCTCGCGCAGTTGCCGCATCATGTCCAGGTAAAAATAAATATTATGATAGGTCGAAAGCCGCATGGCTGTGATTTCACCGCAATTGAACAGGTGGCGCAAGTAGGCCAGGGAGTAGTTTCGGCAGACAAAGCAGTTGCATTTGGGATCCAGCGGCGCGTCCACACTCTCCTTGTATTCGCCTGCCTTGTAATGGACCCGGCCGCGCGAGGTGAAGACCTGGCCGTTGCGCGCATGACGGGTGGGGACAATGCAGTCAAACATATCGAACCCGTTGCCTACCGCCTCCACGATATTCTCCGGCATGCCGACCCCCATGAGGTAGTGCGGTTTGGCGGCCGGTAAATGGGGGGCAATGCTTTCCATCATCCGGTACATCTCCGGAATGGGCTCCCCCACCGAGAGTCCGCCGACGGCTACGCCGGCCACCGCACTTTCTGAGATGAACTGGACGCTCTCTTGGCGCAGGTCATCAAAGCAGCCGCCCTGGGCAATGCCGAAGAGGGCCTGGTCTGTGCCGTGTGCCGCATGATCGGCAATGGCGCGCAGGAGCCAGTCGTGGGTGCGCCGAACCGCCTGTTGCATATGTTCGCGAGAGCAGGGGTAGGGCGGGCATTCGTCAAAGGGCATGATGATATCCGCGCCGATGATGCGTTCCGCCTCCATGACTGATTCCGGGGTGAAGGTGATTTTATCGCCATTCACATGGGAGCGGAAGGTGACCCCGCTGTCATCGATTTTCCGGGTTTCCTGAAGCGAAAAGACCTGGTATCCACCAGAGTCGGTGAGGATGGGCCGGTTCCAGTTCATGAATCGGTGCAAGCCGCCCGCCTTTTTTATCACATCGAGCCCGGGTCGCACAAAAAGGTGGTAGGTGTTGCCCAGTATGATTTGTGCATTCAGCGTGAGGAGATCTTCACTGCACAACGCCTTGACCGTGCCCAGCGTACCGACCGGCATGAAAATGGGAGTCTCAATCTCGCCGTGGGGTGTGATCACCCGGCCCGTACGTGCGCGGCTATTTTTGTCTTGATGTTCAAGGATGAATCGGAACATGCTGTCAGCAGAGTGTCAACGGCGGACGGTGTCCCCGCTTGCGGATATAGTTGATGGTTTTCAGAACGGCCGGTCGACGGACCAGATCGCACTCGATTTTCCGTTTACCGGGAAAGTCGGTGAGCAGCAATCCTATCAGCATGGTCAATATCCCCTGGCCCGGTAACGCGAGCATAAGGGCTCCGATCAGGAGGAGTAGGATACCCAGAAGATTCTTAAGCATTCGAATCAGAAGGACAAGAGCAGGATGGCGTGTTTCTTGGATAGGAGGAACGGCATAGTTTTTAAAATAATCCGTTGGAATCCGAAGGATGGCAATCGGTAAAAAGATAAGCGTTACAAAAAAAGCGATAAACGAGAACGCCCCCATGGCAATGAGCCAATCGGTATGGCGGCTGCCCCAGTCGAAAATCGTCCGGAGCAGTGGCATCATCAGGCGCGACCTTGGTAGGAGAGGTCCGTGGTGTTGATCTTCAGTAAATCACCCGGTTTGATGAACATGGGGGCTGTTACTTTCAGCCCTGTTTCCAGTATCACTTCCTTGCCCACATTGCTGACGGAGTTGCCTTTGATGGCTTCGGGCGCTTCAATCACCTTCATGACCACCGATGGCGGCAGGTTGATTCGGACCGGATTGTCTTCAATGAAAAGCACCTCATAGGTTTGACCGGTGACCAGAAAACTCATGGCATCGCCCACGACCTCTTTGCGAAATTCAAATTGGTCGTAATTGTTGGGATCGATAAAAAAATATTCGCCCTGGTTTTCATAGGAAAATTCCAAATTCTTGGCACGGCTTTCCAGGACGTCGAAAACTTCCTTGGTGCTGCATCGGACCGGAAGGGCACGCCCGCTGACCAGACTGCGCAACTCCATCTGAGCAAAAGCGGCGTTGTTCGGGGGGGTGCGGATAACGCATTCAAGCACCTGGTGCATATCGCCGTTATACAGGATGGTGTTGCCGCGGCTGATTCGGTTGATGGGAGTCGGGATGGCCATGATGATAATTCCTTTCTTTATGACAAATAAGAGAGGCCCAGCCGGAAAATGCCCGGGGCCAACGGTTTAATCCACATTACTTCCACCCGCCGCTCCTGCTGGTGGTCGTCGTTGATGGAATAAAAAGCGCCGCTTTCCGGGGGCTCGGTTCCGGTGAAGATAACGCCCATACCGCTCTTGCTTTCATCGGCCGGAAGCAGATAAAAGGTCCGTCCATTTTGATGCAGGAGTCGGATGGGCCGGTTATCGGAGATATTACGATCGAATCGTCTTTTGTTCTTGTCCATTTTTCTTTTCCTTATCTATGGGGGAAAAAATAAAAGTCCATC
>Ga0156536_1028_pt1 | contig 14072 bp, 11 predicted proteins | sample RifOxyB2_FD_111931 | JGI IMG/M metagenome (GOLD analysis project Ga0156536, IMG submission 111931) | Elusimicrobia bacterium RIFOXYB2_FULL_49_7 | reverse complement strand
CTTTTTCGCCCTTTCCATTCTGGGCGGATACGCCCAATACGTTCTTTTCAACATAACCCTCCTGTCTGTATATACGGCCTTTCATCTCCTGTCACAGAGGAAGGAAGGCCGACGCGTCATGATACGCACGATTCTCTTTTTCGCCCTGTTCTGCCTGCTTTCCATGGGCTTGGCGGCTATTCAGCTCTTCACCACCGCGGAATTATCCGCCGAAAGCGTCCGGACCAAGATGACCTGGGAGAATTCCACGGTCGGCTCCCTCTCTCCGTCCAATCTACTCACCTTTCTTGCCCCCAAATTCTACGGTTGGATCACCGGCATCATGGAAATGGACAGGGCTTCCGGAACCTTTACAAACGGCTCCCCCTTCTGGGGCGGAGAAGGCGGGCATCTCTTCTGGGAAACCACCCTTTTCATCGGCATCACACCGCTACTCCTGATGATAACGGCCTTTTCCGGCCTTCGGAAAAACAAACTCTTTCTTTTATGGATGGGACTCGGTCTCTTTTTTCTTTTAGCCGCTTTCGGCAAAAACGGCCCTGTGTATCCCTTGCTTTTCAAACTTCCGGGCTTCAATCTTTTCCGTCATCCCGGCCGTTTTGCGTTCATCTTTTCCTTCAGTTTTATCTTGGCTGCCGCCCTCTCTTTGGACTATTTAGCCGGCCTCATCCGCAACCCCAATCCGGCCCTCTTGTCAACCACCAAACGCGCCCTTTATATCGGAAGCGGCATCCTGGGTCTCCTCCTCCTGCTTTCCCTTACCACCCTTTCCGGTCTCGACGCAGCCAAAGCGGAAGCCGCACGCCAAGCGGTCTTATGGGGTCTTTTTGCCATCATCATCATCGCACTGCTGATTGGACTGCTTCTCAAAACCGGCAGACCCTCGGCAGCGTACGGATTGATTGCATTCACCTTTCTGGAACTCTTTCTGTTCGGCTATCGGTTCGGCTGCGGAAAGCAAACCGGGCAAGAAGCCTATCCATCCGACACGCGCCTGGATGCCATCCGGGCCGAGATTGCACAAAACCCCTATCGCCTCCAGGGTCGAATATTTGAAGGCCCCGGAAAAGGGGTCCGTCTCTTTCCTCACCTGAATATGGGAATGGTTTATGAGATCCCCTTGGTGGAAGGCTACAATCAGCTCCACCTACAACGATTGAGCCGTTTTGTCCATGAAGTTGACCCTCAAAAGGAAATGGCGCTTCTGAATGTACGATACCGTGCCCATCCATCGGGACAGGGCTTCATTGTGGCCTTGCCGGACAGCTTCTGCGCCCGTTTCAGTCTCCGTAGCACCCTTATCACCGCTGACAGCGGCGGAGAGGCTATCCAATTCATCAACTCACCCTCTTTTGATCCCCTCCGCCAGGCCATTATCGAAAGCAAGCCCTCGTTGGTATTCGACTCCTCACTTTTACCCGAACAGCTTGGAACGGTTCGTATCCGGACCTACTCAGCCAATGAAATCACTTTATTCGTTCAGGCTGCGGCCAATGCATTGCTTTTTGCCAGTGAGGTGTGGTATCCGGCCTGGCATGCGGAAGTCGATGGCAAAAAGGTGCCTATCCTTAGGACCAATTATCTTTTCAGGGGTGTGGAATTAACTAAAGGCGAGCATCAGGTGCGCTTCTATTACCATTCCGATGCCATGCGCAAAGGCATGTGGGTCACGCTCATATCACTTTTACTGGTGGCGGGCTTGTGGGTGGGATTCTCAGGGTTCCATAACATCGCCACACAGAAATGACCTTAATAAGGTTATTTTGACGCTATTGACAATCACAGAGACTATCGGCTATATTAAAGTCATACTTTAAACTGGCCGGTCACATGAGATACCTTTCGCGGCAAATCGAAAAAACCATTCTCCAAGCATCGGGCCACTATCCCATCCTGCTGCTCATTGGGCCTCGGCAATGCGGAAAAACCACCCTTCTGCGCCATCTGGCCGGTAAAAATCGGCCCTATATCACCCTGGACGACTTGAACGCCTTAACACTTGCCCGAAACGATCCCGATCTTTTCTTGCAACAGTATCCGCCTCCGATGATCATAGATGAAATCCAATATGCCCCCCAGTTGCTGCCCGTCATCAAGCGTTACGCAGATGCAAAAGGCAAGACCGGTCTTTTCTGGTTGACGGGCTCCCAGCAGTTCCAGCTAATGAAAGGGGTTACGGAAAGCATGGCCGGCCGTGTTGCGCTGCTCCAACTCCACGGTTTTTCCAATCGGGAACGGCATAAGCGCACGAAGGAGACAAAACCCTTCCTACCGGGCAGCCAAAAACAATCCCAAAAAACGCCCTCATCTCAAAAGACCACTTTGCAGGGTGTTTATGCCGATATCTGGAGAGGTTCCATGCCCGCCTTGCTGACAAAACCCGCTAAAGAGAGAGACCTTTTTTATAACTCCTATCTGGCCACTTATCTTCAACGGGATGTACGAGACCTGACCCAGGTCGGCAGCATCACCGATTTCACCCAATTTCTCAAAGCCTGCGCTGCCCGTACGGGACAATTGCTTAACCTGTCGGAATTGGCTAGAGATGTGGATATCAGCGTCCCCACTGCCAAACAGTGGCTTTCCATTCTGGTAGCCAGCAGCCAAATCGCTCTGTTAGAACCTTATCATACTAATGTCACCAAACGACTCGTCAAGGCCGCAAAGCTGTATTTTATTGATACAGGATTATGCGCTTATCTGGCCGGATGGCCGACTTCGGTAAGCCTTCAGAATGGCGCCATGGCCGGCGCTTTGCTGGAAACCTATGTTTATGCCGAACTGATGAAAAGCTATTGGTATCTTGGCAAACAACCGACCCTTTACTATTATCGGGACAAGGATGGCCGTGAAATCGATTTTCTGATTGAAACAAACGGATTGCTTCATCCCATTGAAGTCAAACGCGGAGCATCGATATCCGCTGATTGGATTAAGACCTTTCCGACTATTGACAGAATGAATCTCAAACGGGGTCCGGGTGCTGTGGTATGTTTTGTTGAAAAACATTCACTCATTGCAAAAGATGTCTTTGCAATTCCCGTGAACGACATTTAACTGTTCTTCGGACAAAGTTTGCAAAAAGCTTCTTCGGAACCGGATTCAATAACCATCGCCACGCAGGAATGACATCAATGCGGTTATTTTGCTGCCGAATCATCTCCTCCTCATCCATGGTGACAATAACCCCTCTGGCCAGCTTCATCTCCTTGAAACCTTCTAAAAGCGCCTCAACTTTCCTTTCCCGTGTTTCCGGATTTTTCAGCGTCAAACATACCTGAATAAGTTGAGTGACTCCTCCCGGCTTCTGCACAATAAAGTCGATTTCCCGTTCCTTCCGGGTCTTGTAATAATGAATTGTATAACCCTGACGCTGCAATTGGTTGAAAACCAGGTTTTCGAGCCGATGGCCGCCATCCTCTCCCTTTACAGCATGGATGGCATCCGGAAGGGCGTGATCCACGCAGTATATCTTCTTGGGATTGGTGTTCTGACGGGCAATGGAACGAGCATAGAGCTTGACCGTAAAAAGAAAAAATGCATCCTCCACCCATTGCAGGACATCCCCGATAAACGATTTGCTGATTTTATGTCCACAGGAAATCAGATAGTCATAAAGGCGGTTTCCGGAATACAATGAACCATTCGCGGAAAGGAGTCGGCGGGTCAAATCCATGACCGCCCGAGGATGAGCGGAATCATTCCGTTCCACCACATCCCGCAACAGGATGGTCTGTATGTATTCCTGGTGTATTTTAGTGCGAACTTTCTCATTAACGGCCAGCGTTTCCGGAAACCCACCCCTTTCCCACCAGGCAGAGAAAGCTTTCCGTATCAGAAGGTTCTCCCTGGATGTTCCGGCCTTTTTGGGCAATCCGGCATAATCGAGATATTCGTCAAATGAAAAAGGGAATAGTTCCCACGCCAGCGAACGCCCTCGCATTTCCGTGGCGATTTCCCTGGACAACATCCGCGAAGAAGAGCCTGTCAGGTAAATCTGGCCATTTTCAGTTCTGAGCATCCGCGATATAAAAAGCTCCCAGCCGGTTATCTCCTGTATTTCATCAAAAAAACAGTGAATGGTCTCGGTCTCTTTCTTTTCAGGATACATTGAGAAATAAGCCTCTAAAACCGGTTGTAACCCGGTTTCCCTAAGTCCCGCAAGGCGATCATCCATGAAGTTGACATACAGCAGATTTTCCGGCGAAGTACCTTTCTTTATCAGTTCATGGGCTATCTGGTATAACAAAGTGGATTTCCCGCCTCTGCGCACACCGATGCAGACAAAGGCTTTTTTGGGCACTATCTCATATTCCACCCTTCTTGGCGTCCCCGGATTCGGCAGATTTTGTTGAAAATCGCGTATCAACGCCCTAAGCAGAGAATCCATAACCATCCTTAATTAATGTCAGTTTGGACATAAACTAATCATAATTAATTATGGTTTAGGGTGTCAAGGGCTCTTGTAAAACGCGCCACCGGTTACAGGAACGGGTGGATAGGGTGCGCCTTCTTCTGCTGGAAACCTATGTTTATGCCGAACTGATGAAAAGTAATTGGTATTGCGGAAAACAACCGTGTCTTGTGGAGAAAAGTGCGCTTATCGTAAAAGATGTCTTTGCGGTGCCTGTTAATGAGATTTAACTCTTTGGTGGCGCCCTACAGCACCTTGAAATTCCTGCTTTTCTTGTTCGATTTTCAATATAGTATATTCTCGCCATGATAAATCGGTCTCACCTCTTATCCCGCATCCGCTCCGCACTGCGGCGCAGCCGCATCGTCTCTCTGCTGGGTCCACGCCAATGCGGCAAGACCACACTGGCGCAACAGTTTCTGAAACCCGATTCCCAAAACTACTTTGACCTGGAAGATCCTGAAAGCAACTCTCGCCTCAATGAACCCATGACCGCTCTGCGCGAACTGACAGGACTTATCGTCATCGATGAAATTCAGCGCAAACCCGACCTCTTTCCCATATTACGCGTCCTGGCAGACCGCAAACCCCTTTCGGCCCGCTTTCTGATTCTGGGAAGCGCCTCACCGGATATGCTGCAATGCTCCTCAGAATCTCTGTCCGGACGAATTGAACACATTGAAATGACCGGCTTCCACTTGTCCGAAGTGACGCCCGCTGCCACTGCCCGCCTTTGGCTCCGCGGTGGCTTCCCCCTCTCTTTTCTTGCCAAGAACGACCATGACAGCCTGATATGGCGCAAGGCTTTTGTGCAAACCTATCTCCAACATGACCTCTCCCAACTCGGCCTTAAACTCCCCTCAACCACGCTGCTCCGCTTCTGGCACATCCTGGCCCACTATCACGGGCAAATCTGGAACAGCGCGGAACCTGCCCGCTCCCTTGGCATCAGCGAAACTACCGTCCGCCGACATCTGGATATCCTTTCCGATCTGTTTTTAGTCCGCCAGCTGCTACCCTGGCATGCCAACCTGAACAAACGGCAGGTAAAAGCGCCAAAAATCTATTTCCAGGACAGCGGTATTCTTCACCAGATGATGGGTATTCAGACTCAAAAAGACCTCTTTCACCACCCCAAATGCGGCAGCTCCTGGGAAGGATATGTCATTGAACAGATTCTACAGATCACAGAACCCGATGAGGCTTATTTTTGGGCCACTCACGCCGGTGCGGAAATCGACCTGCTTCTACTCAAGCATGGTCGCATGATCGGGGTGGAGTGCAAGCGGGCCGATGCCCCTGCCATAACCCCTTCCATGCGCATTGCCTTGGAGGAGCTGGGGTTGGACAGGATTTTTGTGATTTATCCGGGAACCAAACGCTACCAAATACACGACCGGGTAGAGGTTGTGCCTCTTGCAGAAATGAAATCTTTAGACCGCCAACTCCCTTAATCTGCCTGACACAAATTTATGAAGCACGCTGGCCATCAATGTCTGGCAGGGAATGCCCTCTTCTGCCGACCTTCGCTTCAGCAGCTCCATATCCATGCTGGAAATGCGGATATTCACTCTTTTGTTTTTGTGCAGGGAGGCTTTAGCGTATTCCATATGTCTTTTCAAAGTTTTTTCAAAAGCGGGAATAGGGCGCCATTCGTCCTTTTCATAAGAATCAAGAATGTCCTGTTCATCCTTATCTAACTTGATCATTTTGCCCCTCCTGCCAGATATTTCCTGGTCGCTTTTCTACTTGGAATAATCGTTTTCAAAAATATTTCCTCTTCGTTTTCGACGAATGGAACAAGATAAGCATATCCATCAATTTCGATGATGTACATGCATTGCCCATGGTATTTTTCTTTATTCGGATTTTCTTCAATATTTAAAACCTGCCCATTTTCAATAAAGTAAGCAATATCTTCAAAACACAAACCCCGTTCTAGAATCAGTTTCTTGTTCTTTTCGGGATTCCAGGCTAAACGCTTCATCTATACACAAATATACCTTAATGTGTGCCTTTTGGCAATATGTCTGTTTATTCCCTGGGGAACGATTCCGCATTTTATCCATTGCTATTGAATTAAATTAACCGCTTTTATTATTTTTCTTGCAAGTAAATTCCATTTTTGCAGCCGCCGTAATTTTCAAGGAACATTATTTTGAAACATCCTTTTGTCGGCCCCATACCCGTATTCTATGCCTATCAAGCAGTAAAAAAATACTTTCCAGAAAATCCAGCAACCGTACTGGAAGTAGGATGCGGTCTAGGGGCATTCTTATTTCGATGCGCGAAAGACCATCCTAAAGCAAAAATCGTAGGGCTGGATCACAGTGAAGAACTTATTAGTTTCTTAAACCAACATTATTCCGACAAACAAAATCGAATTCAATTCATTCATGGCGATTTTACAAGCACCATCTTGCCAATACAGTAGAATTCGTGATTCAGTTTATAAATCAGATAAACAAGGGGTGGATTGTTTTGAAGAAAGCTCATCCTTTGCTTTTGCAAAGAACATGGTGGGCTGGAAGAACCGGATTTTAAATGGATTTGAAACAATTCTCATTTAAGGCGGATTTTAAGATCGATAACACTGCTCTAGCGCCATTCTGCCAAGTATATTTCCTCATTTGTTCATCATAAGGCAATTGCAAACTCCGCCTATCAACCCGCAATAATTCCAACAATCCGTCATAAATACTATCTGCGCTTCTTGGATCACAATAAACAACACCAGCCCCCCCAACTTCGGGCAACGAACTTGTATTTGAAGTCAGAATCGGCACATAAAATTGCATCGCTTCAAGCACGGGAAGGCCAAAACCCTCATAGAGACTGGGAAAGACAAAACCAGTACAGTGTTCCATCAAATATCCCAGTTCTTCATTGGTAACAAAACCCGTATATACAACTTGTTGTTCAAGCTCCAATTCTCTGACTCGTTGCATTACTTCCTCAAAATACCATCCCTTCCCACCTGCTAAAATAAGACTAAAGTCGGCCTTGTTGTTCATAGCAACAAATCTCTTGAATGCCTCGAGCAATCTTATGTGGTTTTTACCAGGCTCAAAAGTAGCAACACAAAAGAAGTATGCTTTAATTTGATGTTTTTGCAGAATTTCCACTTCTTGTTTTCTGACGGTATTAAGTTTCTTATAGCCTAAAGGAATGACTGTCACTTTTGATATTATCTTTGGAAAAAGAGATAATAAATCTGCTTTTGTCGAATCTGATATTGTTAGAACCGCCCTTGATTTCCTTAATGTGATAGCATGAGTATATTCCAAATATACTCTTTTCAAGAAAGAAAAACGCTCTGGCATATGCTTCTCTGCCAAATCATAAATGAATGTTATTTGTGGGATGATTGAAAATAAACAGGCCACATTTATTATAGAAAATAATAGGTTGTACTTTCGCAAAGAAAAAGGAAACATTAACTGATCCCAAACAATCCTAAGCAAAGTAGAATTAAAAGGGATTGTTATTGGGATTGTCTTTATATTTGGTGCTGAATATTGATAATGCCGCTGCATTCCTCCAGATAGATAGACGTAATATTGAACATCGGGCGTCAATTGAGCTAATTCGTTAAATAAATGCAGGGCGCAATTGCCAATTCCAGCAAAGGATTCTTTAACCCCCACTACATTAACTGCAATTTTCAACGTTCTTTTTGAAATCATAACCTTTCTTTTGCCTCTCTAAGAAAATAGTGTCTTCAAGCATCTGTCGCAAGCTTATCTATAGCACAGATTCGTATGCGCCGCAAACATCCACTCCATAATTCATTCACAAATTATGGGCAGCTTGAATTTCTTACAGTAATAAATTGATTTTTTAGTTTATAAGCTTCACAAGGATTAATATAATGAATAGTATCCTTTTTGATTGTCGTCATTTAGAGCGCTTTAAGGAAGGTATTTCTCGCTATACCATCAACCTCATTGATACAGTAAGAAATCAATATAAAGTTTACTTACTCTTTAACAACGCTAAGTATATTCTACCGAAAGAACTGGATTGGGCATCCATTAACCGCGTTCACATGCCCCCACCTATCTCAAGTCTGGCCATTTTCCATGAAAATAGTTATTTGCTCTACATCTTGCATAAATTGAAGCCTGACATATATCATGCACCGTGTAATACAGGGCTACCAATTTTCAAAGTAGGGCACACAAAATATATGGTCACATTGCATGATTTGATAATTGAATATTTTCCCGAATCGTATCGTCCGTTAAGTAGATTAAAATGGAAAATTCAATTGCCTTATAATATTCGAAATGCGGATCACATAATAACTGTATCCAATTTTTCACGTCAACTCCTTATCAATCGCTATAAGATACCCCCCACTAAAATATCGGCTATTCATCATTTTCTTCCATCAAGTTTTCTTGATCCGCAAAAGGAGTCGAAAGACGCGCTATATCAATTAAAAGCCAGATTTAGTATCGACACACAATATTTTATTTACCACGGCGGTTTTCGAAGCTACAAAAACGTCTCCCGAGTTATAGACATCTTTAATCAAATACGAATGCGTTCACAAACACGTTATCAATTATGTCTAATGGGACCACAGAACACTGATTTTGAAATCAATGTTCGACCATTTATTAAGAATTCTATCTTTAACAAGGATATTGTTGTTACGGGCTTCCTTTCCGATCATGAACTCCAGCTATTACTCTCTGATGCAATATGCCATATATACGCCGCAAAGATGGAAGGTTTCGGCTTCGCTCCGCTGGAGGCAATGGCTGCGGGCATACCCGTTGCCTGTCCAATGTCATCTTCATTACCAGAATTACTGGGTGATGCAGCGATATGGTATAATGCTCAAACAGATTCCGGAGAAGTAGCAGAATTAATTATGTCATCATGCTTGATCAACAAAAGACGAAATGAATACATCCGGAAGGGAAGGGAAAAGATCAAAACCTTTAATAAAGAAACATTTCTTGCAAAATCAATAAATGCATATAACACCGTTTTACACAATACCCATAACAAGGTTGAATAAGTTTGCAGTCGTTCTACAAATACAAAGCATGGGGGCTACCGATTAAAATCAACCGACTTTTTCAAGAAGCTTTACGATTGCCTGTAGATATCGGGAGAAGCCCTAAAAAGAACAAGAACGCACCAAACGAATAAGCATGCCAACTGGCCATCCAAAAGAATTCTTGAACTATCGCTCCCAAAAGCATAACCAAAGTCAATAGGAAGAATGCCATCACCTCGTTGTTTTGTTTTACAGATTTCCATAAAATAAGAACGATACGACTTAAAAATGCCAGAAAAACGGCCAAACCAACCATCCCCGCCTCAATAAGTACATGAATGTAATTGTTATGTCCACCGGAAGGATGTCTTGACCCATTATCAATCGGAAAAATAAGCCGAATCGTTTCCGTAATATTTCCAATCCCACAACCGAATAGTTTTTGAGGCCATTCAAAGTCTCTGAAAGTCAAAAATGCGCTTTTCCATATTACTAAACGAGAGAGGCTTGAATAATCTATCTCTTTCCCCTTGGTCGTCAATGTACGGGACATAACTTTTTCGGCTTGTCCGGAAACAACCGCAAAAAAGATAATAATAGTCAGGAAAACAACAATATTCTTGAAACCAAACTTCCGCCAGTTCAAATAAATCACCAATGGAACGATAGCGATAATACCAAGCAACATTGATCTCGATTGCGACAAAAGAATACCCAATACATAAAAAAGCAATAACAACGTATATTTTGAGAACAATCTCTTTTCCTCAAGAATTCTGCCAAACGCCATAAACAAAGGCAAGCAAAGGAAAACCCCCATTCCCGAATGATGCTGGCCATTTGTCCCTAAGGCCCCCCATTTTATTGATAACGGATCTTTTATAATAAACACCTGCACAATCTCGACGAAGACCGGAATAGTCGATACGATTAAGAACAGGTTCTGAAGATACCGTTTTTCTCTTGGATTCCGCCCGACATAAACTCCAAGCCAATAAATAAAAACCAATTTGCAGAACATAAAGAGATACCACGCTCCATGTAAAAGACCTTTAAATGATAAGATCGGAATATTCACAATCAACGACAAAACAAATACGGTAAATAGCAAATAAGTAAGCTTTACTAATCGGTTATCAGGCAACTCCAAAGGCTCTCGCTTAGCGGTGAATAATGCAATAACAAGCATCATTAAAACAACGTCAGCAGGAAATAGAACCATATTAAAGGACATCGAAATAGAAGGTATTCCAAACGGGAATGATAAAACAAATAAAATAAGCAGCCAGCGAGGCATAAAAATCAATACAGGAACCAAAAGCACCATAAACGGCAAAAGAATCAACGGAATAATATCAAATGAGATCGCACACAAGATCACAGCAACAGCCGTGACGCCAAGAATAATGGAGAACCTATTTCCGAAGGGCATCGATAAAGGCACGATAATGCTCATTCCTGTCCAGATTTTCCGCCTTATACTTGAAAAAAGCAAGTAACAGCAGAAAAAATGTCGTCTCAACCAGCATAATCGACAGAATGACCAATATACGTTTCGGGCGAAATTTGTATTCCGGTCTTACGGGATGATCAATAATCAATAGAATAGGAAGATCCTTCTTGCTCTGCAATTCCGCCTGTTTATATTGCTGAAACAAAACAAGATAGCTTTTTTCCTGCAATTCAAGATCTCTTTGAAGATTTAGATATCGATAAAACAATTGCGGTGCAGTACTCAGTGATGGAATGATCTCCTTCTTTGACAATGTCCTAATTCTCTCAAGTTCTCTTTCAAGACTTCCAATCTCCGTAACCAAACGGGTCACCGTTGAAGAAGAACCGTCAAGATTTTGTTTGATAAGGTTTAGCTCAATCTTTTTCTGTTCAATCTGCAACTCCAAATCCGAATGCAGTTTCACCATATAACCAAACTGTGCGTCGGGGCTGAAAACCTTGTTCGTGCTCTGGAACAATTCCAACGCATTCTGAGCCTCTTTCAACCTCTTCTCGGTCTCACCAATTCGCTTCTCATAAAAATCTTTGTCCACTTCTGCTTTCCGAGAATAGACTTCAACAAAAAGTTTCTCAAGCTCTTCGTTCAGGCACTTCGCCATCAAATAAGCCGTATCCGGGGAATCATCAACGACCGCAACAGAGACACCGACAATATCCTCCGTTGCAAATCCACCGGTAATTTCATCTTCAATCTTTATACGCTTGTCTAATTTTTTCAAAGCATCCTCGGTCTTGTTGCGACTGCGAGTTAAACGATAACGTTTGATTAGGTCAAACTTTTCAACCAGCTTCACTCTCAGTGTACGGCTATTGAGCATATAAATAACCTGTGCACTACTTGGCTGATTACCGCCTCCAAACTCCCCAATCTTCATATTGTCAAGCAATGCGCTATAGCCGCTGCTTTGTATTGGGGGCAAGAAGGAAAAAGAGGATTTATACTGTTTTGGAAGTAAAAAAACAACAATGGTTGTCAAAACCAATGTGACAACAAAATTCTTGAGAATAAGCTTTTTGTGTTCTGCAAGATATGTAACATAACTACCTATCGAAACAGAAGAGAAAGGTGATGGCTCCATGTATCCTCATATTGTTGATATTGCTAAGATTACAGTATAAGAATATACAAAATTGGGGCTTGTATCAACACTTTTTTTACATGTCAATTCACTGAACACAAGGATCGATCAAACTGTCATAAAACTGATCATACCGTTGAATCATCGATTCCTTTGAAAAAAGACGGGCATTCTCAAAGTTAGCCCTTGACAAACGATTATAAAGCGATTGATCTGTCGCCACTCTGGAAATTGCATTTGAAAGTGAGATTGGGTCTGAAGCTTGTGCAAAGATATCGTCCGGGCAATATCCGAAAATCTCCCGGTGAGGCCTGATATCCGTACAGACAATGGGAAGCCCTGCTCCCATACCTTCAATGCAGGCTAAGGGCATGCCCTCATATAAAGACGAAGACACCATTATATCGTAGTCGGGCAACAAATCAGCTAAAGTATCCGTTCGGCCTTTAAGATATACAGATGAGGATAGATGCAATAATTCAATCTCGTTCTTTATCATCACGACGTCTTTCTCTTCCCCGATGCCATATATGTCAAGGGTCACCTGAAATCCTGAGTCTAAAAGATATTTCATCGCCCGGACCAGAAAAAGCTGCCCCTTTTGAGGATTAATTCTTGCGACATTGACCAATTTCAATATATGTCCTTTTCCCGGATGGTCTTTAGATCTGACATTTTTTGCTGCTTGAAAAGCGGGCGCATTCGGAATTACATGAATTCGGGATTCTGGGAAATGCCTGCTGACCCACAAAGACTTCGCGCTCTGCGATACAGAGATAAAACGAGTGGCCATCCGCGCAATAACCTCATCCCAGAGCGTGTCTTTTAAGCTGCGATCCGGCTCACAATTATGAATGGTTGAGATTCGATTCTTGATTCCGCAGAACAGAGCTGCCGACAATCCAAATTTATCGGATGGCAGCAAATGCGTGTGAACAATGTCCGGAGAAAATTGCCGTATAACCCGCATTACCTGAAAACACCGCGAGAAACCATTCGCTTTAGGCCTTGGGATAATTTCAACCGGAATGTCGGTTGATTTGAATCGTTCTTCCAATATCCCCTTTTCTATCAGGGCCAACACTTTAAATTTATATTTTCCGGGTCGATACTCCATTAGCCCCTTGCAAATATTGAGCAACAGCAGTTCCGCACCTGCGGGAGCTAAGGTCGCAATAATCTGGAGTATGGTACGATTTTCTTTCATTTTCAACTTGCTTTAAGAAACGTCCTTTTGAGTTCTTTTCCTTTCCATAAAAAAAGGCCGATAGTCGCCAGAAACAGATAACTCCCTGTCAGGATGCATAACGAAACAAAATGACGCATATCTTCTCCAAAAAAGGATAGAAACTTCTCCGATGGAATGAAACAAACCAGGAACACAGCACAGACCGATAAGAACGACAATTGGATACTAAGAAAAAGAAAACTACGATCCAATCTCATGCCTAATTTGCGAGAAACCGTGCGCAACATAAAAATAGAATAAATTGTCATGGTCAATATAGTACCCCAAACAATTCCAGCAGGTCCCCACAAGCGGGATAAAATAATAGAGGCGACAATATTAAAGATAAAGCTAATAGCCCCATAGAAACCAACCCGGGTATTACACTGCATTGACTGAAGCACATAAGAAGGAATCATATAAAACGCGCAAGGAATAATCGCAAGCGCATATAATTTCAGAAACCCTGACACCTGTTCTGCGGATCCCAAGGAAAATTTTCGTCTAAAATAAAGCCCGCGAATGATCTCGTCATGAAAAAAAAGAATGAAAATGACGATGGGTAAGAGTACGATAAGCGCGGCCTTTAGACCGGACAGATATTTTTCTATTAATTGTATAGAGCCGCCGGAAAAATGGGCCTTCGAGAAATCCGGAAACAAGACACTCGTTATCGATATCAACAACAAATTAACAACAAATCCAAATAAACCCGATGCAAGCGACAAAGCGGTTATCATCCCTTCCGGATAATAGGAAGCTATCATCCGATCCACAATGCCTGCAATAGATTGTGCGGCCGTGACCATAAGTAATGGAAGG
>Ga0156536_1040_pt2 | contig 14096 bp, 15 predicted proteins | sample RifOxyB2_FD_111931 | JGI IMG/M metagenome (GOLD analysis project Ga0156536, IMG submission 111931) | Elusimicrobia bacterium RIFOXYB2_FULL_49_7 | reverse complement strand
AACACCTCCGCGGAATGGTCCGCCCCAACGACACTGAGACATAGCGGAGTGACACCCATGGAACGGAGATTGTCGGCCACATTCGCACAGCCACCCAGGCGGACGGTCTCACGCGCCACGGCAAGAACAGGGATGGGCGCCTCCTGGGAAATACGACTCACATCCCCCCAAATATATTTATCGAGAATGATGTCACCCAGTACGACAATCCGGGTCTTGGCCATCTTTCGGATGATTTCCAGAAATCGTTTGCGCGTCATAATCGGTCCTTTCTCCTGTCAGGCGGATAAAAAGAGGTTTTCGATGCCGAAGATATTCAAAAACAGGGTAAAATAAGGCCTCCAAATCGGCGACAAAAGCGCACTAAACAAAGGGACATGCAGCATCCACTCAAAACCGATGAGGACAAGAAAGACAAAAGGGGCAAAACGCATTGAACGCAGGTATTTCATCCCCCGCTCTTTCGATAGCAATCCTAAGACGATATTGGACCCATCCAACGGCGGAATGGGCAATAAATTAAAAAAGGAGAGCCCGATGTTAATGAGAATGAAAAAACGGAAGAAATCGGCAATCGGGTAATTGATACTTCCCTTAAAAAGGTGGAGATACAACAAGGAGGCAATATATCCCAACACAATATTGGACAACGGACCGGCTAATGAAACCCAAACCATATCCTGTTTCATGCGACGGAGTTTAAACACATTAACCGGTACCGGTTTGGCCCAGCCGAAAGGGCCGAACATGAGCATCAGGGTTCCGAAAAAATCCAGATGCGCCATCGGATTCAACGTCAATCGTCCCATATTCTTGGCCGTATCATCCCCTAATCTGTACGCTGTCCAGCCATGAGCCAATTCATGAATCGTCAAAGCAATTAAGATCGCGGGTAACTTAAAATAAAGAAAAAAAGTGATTCGCGGCAGTAAATCTTCCATTGTCAATCCTCCTGCCTTGCTACCATTTTATCCACGGTTACCAATTCATAACCGGAAGCACGAAGCGTATCGATAAGCGCCCCTAATTTATCCGCCATTTTTCCCTGCTCCCGAAGAGTACCCAAATGCATCAGAACAATTCCGCCGTTTAGACCATAGGCGGTTCCATATCCAAAATGAAGTATCTTCTTAATGATTTCATCCGGCGTAAAATATCCTTTATCCCCGGGCGCCACCACCCAATCATTTGTGTCCAGGTTGGTCGTCCAACCGCTTCCGGCTGTCCAACCGATATGTTTATACCCTATCCCCTCGGCCCAGGCATTGATGGTCCGGTTTTGCTCCCCATAGGGTGCCCGCCAGAAATGGGATGGCTTCAGGCCAAGCGCTTCATAGCGTTCCCGAACCCGTTCCAGTTCCTGCGCGAGTTTGTAGGATGTTATAACAGGAAGCGTGTTTTGCAAACCATCCCGCTCAAAGGTGGTAAGGTGAGGATGGCTTTCCGTATGATTTCCCAATATATGCCCTTCCGATGCCATTCGCAGAACCAGTTCCGAATTCCGCTGGATGAACCTACCCGTCAAGAAAAGCGTGGCTCGTACCTGCCGGCTCTGTAAGGTATCGAGAATCCGACTCGCTTCTCCGGCATGGTCCGCCGCATCAAACGTCAGGGCGATCCATGCTCTCCGCTCATCGCCTCTGCTGAAATTAAGGGTTTGGCGGTACTGATTGGGGACAACGTGTTGAGGTTTGGAATAGTCGATATGCCTAACAGGTAATGGGCTTTCCGGAATCTCACCGCACCGGACCTGTCCCTTGCTTTCGTAGTACCGGCTGGAAGCATCCACCCCTTTAAGGACAAAATCATTCTCCCCTATTTTTAGGAAAACCCGTCGAAAAATAAACGTCCCCCGCATAATCCGCGAATAATCCCTGATTTGTCCGTTCACCACCAACGTCACGCTCATGGAATCCTGTCCACTTCCCTCAATATTGATATAACGACCGGCCTGGACATGACCGGGCAGTGGAAAAACAATCCGCAATCCTTGCGTATCCACCGGCACAGAAGCCCGGATACGCTCTGAAAGTTGGTGCCTCAAACCATCGGCCTGCCGCTTAACGCGAAGCACTGCGCTGGAATAATCTCCTTTTTCCTTTTCCGCCAGAACCCATAGTATGATAATCAAAGATAACAGCAGTGAAAGCACAACCATCACCGGCTTCAACCACTGCCGAGGTCTTACTTTTCCAAAAAGACGGACGGCCAGTTCCTCCATTTCCGCTTCTGTCCGACCTTCCAAGAACTCACCGACCGTAATACGGTGTTTCTTGTCAATCGCCAAACCGCCGGGATTATCCGGGAGAAGAGGGATAACCGGGACGGGTATCAGCGGCTCGACTTTGACACCACTGCCGACGACCACACTGGGCTGTCCATCCAACTCCTTGCGGACGATTTTTCCACGGGTACGATATTCTGCTAAACAACGGTCGCTGCAAAACGGCTTACCCTCTTCCTGAAGCTTAGGACCGGCTTTCAGCAGGGTCTTACACCAGACACATTGTTTGATTAACGCCTTCTTTTTAGACGCAGGAGAGGGCTTCCTTTTTCTTAGGGGTCGCGACATAGGGTTAAGATAGTTTAAAGGCGGAACATTGCGTCTTTCCGCACTGCTCCGCCTTTATAAAAAGACATTCTATCGTATCCTGATAATAGTAGTTCAAGCGCTCTTGAACTTCGCCCTCCGTAGGGTTTCCGGCGTCCAGGAGGCAAGAATGGCAGAGGCCACACCGATTGAAGAATAGGTACCGAAAATAATGCCTACAATTAGAGCGAACGCAAAATCCTTGATGACGCTGACGCCGAGGAAGTAAAGCGCCAAGAGGGTGACCAAGACCGTTCCGACCGTATTAATGGTTCGGCTCAAGGTTTCATTGATGCTCCGTTCGATGATATCCGTAACATTGGACTTCTGGTCCTTGGCCAGATTCTCACGAACACGGTCAAAGACTACAATGGTATCATTCAGAGAATAACCGATGAGCGTCAGAAAGGCAGCCACAATCGGCAGGTTGACCTCAAGTCCCATGGCCACGAAAACACCCAGCGTAATAAGCACATCATGGAAAAGCGGTATAACCGAGGCAATACCAAAACGGAATTGGAAACGGAACCAAATATACAAGATAATTGCAATGAGAGAGAGGAAGATGGACAGAATGGCTTTCCATTTCAATTCATCCCCCACCTTGGGGCCCACGGATTCCTGCCGAAGAACTTCGAAACCGTCCGCAAACTCCTTCTGAAGCAGGGTTGTTACCTTGTTCGTGTAGGTGGCACCGGATCCTTCATCCTGTTTCTGGATTCCGATCATCAACTCATGTGTTTCCTTGCTGCCGTACTGTTTGATTTCAACGGTTCCCAATTCCTTTGCATTAACAAAGGCGGATCTGACCTTGCTCATATCCGGCATCTCTTTGAAACGGACATGAACAAAGGAGCCTCCCTTGAAATCAATACCGTAGTTAATCCCTTTGCCGATTAGGATGATAATGGCTAAAACACAGAGCGTGACGGAGAAAACAAGATAACCCTTTCTCCAGCGCATGAAGGGGTAGTTGGCGTTTTTAAAAAGTTCCATATTTTTCTCGCTTTCCGGATGGCGGTTTAGATGGACAGTTTCTGAATATTCGTGGACGATGTAAGCTTATTAAACACCTGATGGGTCACCCAAATCGCAGTAAACATGGAACAAATAAGACCCACGATGAGTGTAATCGCAAAGCCCTTGATGGGACCGGTTCCATAATAGTGGAGAATAATTGCGGTAATCAAGGTCGTGATATTCGAATCAAAGATAGCCGAAAAAGCGCGCGCATATCCCGCTTCAATGGCAGCCCGGACAGTTTTACCATTACGTAATTCCTCCTTGATCCGCTCATTGATAAGCACATTAGCATCCACGGCCATACCCATGGTCAGAATAATACCGGCAATACCGGGCAGCGTCAACGTAAGTCCCATCCCAGCGAGAATGGAGAGCAGAAAGAGAACATTCAATAATAGGGCCAGAATGGCGATAGTACCCGTCCCCTTGTACAGGAAAAGCATATACAGAATAACAAGAATGGACGCCACCGCAAAAGCGTAAACACTCATCTGAATCGAATCGCGTCCCAACGTGGGCCCGACCACACGTTCTTCAATAATCAGAAGCGGCGCAGGCAGCGCACCGGCCCGGAGTACAATGGCCAGGTCTCGGGCTTCGTTATAATCCTTCATGCCGGTAATTTCAGCGCGACCGTTCGGTATCTTGGTACGGATGGACGGCGCAGAAAAAACCTGGCCATCGAGAACGATGGCCAGCCGCTTATCAATATTGGCATTGGTGATCTTGGCAAAACGCCTTGCGCCTTCGCCGTTTAAAGTCATGTTGACCACCGCTTTCCCCGCTTCCAAACCACCCTGGCTGATGGAAGGTTTGGCATCTTCCAAATAGTTACCCGTAATTTCAGGAGAGCTTTTCACGAGAAAAATCCGCCGATATTCGTTTCCAGGCTCTCCTTCCTTTTCAGCGGACCAGACGAACTTGACCCCTTTCGGAAGTGAGGACTGAGCTACGGCATCATTAAGAATAGCCGTCACTTTGGCAATATTCCCCTGCAATACCGCGACATCGTAACCTGCCTTAATGAGGAGCGCCGTAAAAGGCTTATCCGCCTGCAGCTCCTTTTCATAGGCAGCCGCGGCCTTCTCTTCATCGCTCAAGGAATCTCCCTTGGCGGCAGTGTCAGTGGAAACAACTTCACCAAAAAGATTCTCGGTACTCTTAGCGCTGTCCTTATCCTGCATCGTCTTCTCATCTTTGGTCGTTGCAGCGGGCGATGTCAGAGCAGCCGCGGAATCGTCATTTTTCTGTTGCCGGTTCTTGTTCTTCAAATAACGATCAAGCGCATCCAGGGCCAGGGACATATCATCCGCCTCCCGGACCAGATTGAATTCAAGCAGCGCAGTGGAACCAACCAGTTTTTTAGCGCGTTCGACATTATGAAAACCCGGCAGCTCAATGATGATTCGGTCATCACCCTGCCGCTGAATGACCGGTTCGGAAATGCCGAACTGATCAACACGATTGCTAATCACTTCCAGGGCACGGCTGATGGCATCTTTTTTCTGGTCTTCCGTGAGCCGGGACTGATCGAGCTGAAAGACCAGGCGAATTCCGCCCTGGAGGTCGAGTCCCAGTTTGATGGCACCTTTAAACGCTTCGGGTTTTTCCTGTTCCATGGCCCGCCGCGCCTCCACGGACATGAGGGTCACTTGGAAGGTGGGATAGAGCTTCCAGAGGGCCACCGCGACCAGTGCGACAATGAAAAGCAGCTTGAGATTGATGTTTTTATTCATAGATAGTCCTTTAAAGTAGCAAGAAGTGAATTTATACGCTTTTCAAGAAACGTTCTTTTACTTTTTCAACGATATCTTTCGGATTCAGCGGTTTCATCAAGTAAAGGTCCGCACCGACACGCTCCCCTTCCGCCACATCCGAATCTTTTGTCAGTGCCGTGAAAAGAATAACAAAGATGTCCTTTGTTCTCGGATCAGACTTAATCTTTTCACAGACTTCAAGGCCCGTGGTTCCGAAAAGAATGACGTCAAGAATCACGACCTCCGGCATATTTTCCTCGACCATCCGCATGGCCTGCTGGGCATTACTGGCCTCATACACGAGGAATCCTTCAACTTCCAGAAAAATCCTTAAAATTCGTCGGATACCGGTTTCGTCATCTACGAGCAATACCTTTTTGCCTTTAATATCCATCCATTGACCGCCTTTTTTTAAATCAGAGAAATAATCCATCCGTGATATAACCGGCCACCAAAATCCAGACCGACGATGCAACCACCGATTTCTTGGTTGCTTCTCCCACTCCTTGAGCACCACCCGAGGTATAATATCCGTAATAGCAGCCCATGCTGGAAATGATGGCGCCAAATATCACGGATTTAAACAAGCCGATGATGACATCTTTTAAGACAAAGAACATCTTGACGCCGTTGAAGAAAATATGGCCTTCCAACCCGAAAAAGAACGAGGAACACACAAGCGCTCCCATTAAACCGATAAAAGAAGAGAGAATGACCAGCATGGGCATCATGATGACAGCCGCTAAGAAACGAGGCATAAAGAGGTAAAGGAAAGGATCGAGAGAGAGACATTCCATGGCATCAATTTGCTCGGTCACCTTCATTGTACCAAGTTCGGCCGCCATGGCCGCCCCAATCCGGCCGGCAACAACTAAGGCGGTCAGAACCGGGCCAAGATTAATCATAATAGCCTTACCTACAGCCACCCCAATATAGGAAAGCGGGATATAATCGGAAAACTGATAGGCTGCCTGCCAAGCCGAAACCGCACCGGTAAAGACAGAGGTAAGAGCCACCACCGGCAGAGAGGTGATGCCTATTTTTGACATATGTTCAATGGTGGTATGCGGACGATGAAAAACCTTTGGGATTCGGGAAAGAATCGTGAGAATGAACAGAAAAACACTACCCACCACTTCGAATACCGAAACAACACACGTACCGACACGCTCGGCGAATTCATCGCTTTTTGTCCGGAAGACTGAAAGAACGGAATTTCCGCTGCTCATTTCTTTTCCATATCCGTCAATTCCTTGAGGAATTCGTCCTTGCTTTTGAATTGCCGGTAAACGGAGGCGAACCGGACATAGGCCACTTCATCCAACTCTTCAAGCGCATTGATGACGCTTTCGCCTATCACGGCTGACTTCACTTCGGTTTGAGACAGATTCTGTATTTCATTTTCAATCTTATCCACAATGGAATCAATTTTCTTCATGGAAATGGGACGTTTTTTGCAGGCCGTAATGATCCCCTGCCGCAATTTCTGGCGGTCATATTCCTCAATACGCCCATCCCGCTTCACAATGGAAAGAGCAACATTTTCAATATACTCGTAGGTGGTATAACGCTTTTCACACTTCAGGCATTCCCGGCGACGTCGAATGGCGCGTCCTTCCTTGCTGGAACGGGAATCTACGACTTTATCTTCCTGGTGCCCGCAGAATGGACAACGCATATATCTCCTTTTGAAGAAAACCTGCTTGTAAAATAAAAAAAGAGACGCGAGAGGATAAAGTAAATTCTTAAAAATGAAGGACTAACCGGTATCCCGGATGCTCAAAATCATAATCCGGAACACATCCCAGGGCAGGTGGAACGGAAGCGGGTTGTTCCGCGCCCATCTTCCGAATCATCCTTCCGGTATTAATAAAACTGATGATCCGGTTGATCACCGCAGCGCCCAGAAAATAATAGCCCACCACACGAACCCGGTTGGCCTTTCCCCACATATCGTAGTAGCGCTGATGAGCAGTCTCACTGTTCCAACGCCAGAAAAAATCCGCTTTTTGCATATACGAATCGCGTGACGGCAGATAGACCCGGCGCTCATAATATCCCGAAGAATCCGCATAGAGGGGAAGCTCTAATTCGGACTCGGATAAATCATGGGCCGTTTTCCCGTTGAAACTATGCGTTCCATCGCAACCCGCATTGGCATAAAGATAAGCGCGTAGATCGTCCATTAATTCGGAACGGTAAATAAAAGCGGTTCCCAACGCAATCCAGGTCAGGCCGTCCAAGACCATCAAACTTTTTCCAAGCGTGGGACGTCCGACGACCATCTCCCCAAGGCCGGGCACGGCCAAGGAATAAAAAGCAGCCCGTATATTGACCTTCCGTTTAAGCTCCTCACCGCTTTTTAATCTAACACGGGACTCTTCAGCAGACTCAGAGTCCGCGGAAGAATCCTCCACAAAAGCGGGTTTCTGAATGACAAAAGCCTCGCTCTCCCCGTTCTCCTCCTGTACTGCGGAAAACAGGGTACCCCGAACAATCAGAAACAACCCAACCAGAAGAAAAAAGAATATTCTCATGATTAAAAATGATAGGTAAGCATGGCCCCATTTGTCAATTCAGAGCCCCCGAATGCCGCAGGCCGCACTCGAATCCGTTCAATAGCCGATAGGGTATTGCCCGTTATCTTTTTGTTTACGGAATTGGTCGCCAGAACGGCATCCACGGCACTGATGATGCGGTTAGCCAGCATGACATAAAATACATAAAGCATGCGATCGCCCATCGAATTGGCATCATCACGGAGACTCATATAACTTACTTGATTAGCGGAAAAACCGAAATAACGGGGCCGTTTTTTTTCAGCATCGTGATAATATAACCATGTCGTATCAAGGTTTCCTTCGGAATCCTTTGTTACTTCCTTAACCGCCCAACCGGTCAGCCCGGTATAATCTTCCGGGTTTGCCACAGTGGCATATTGACCCGCCATGTAAGCACTGTCCATATAAGGAGCGACATCGTTCCAACCCTGAACAAACATGTCATATTTTCCAATCATTTCATAATAATCATTGGTTTTGTCCCGATAAGCCTCGTCATAGGTCGTCTTGTGAGAGAACTGTTCATTTTTTTTGGTCGTTGTATCCAAGGCTTCGTACCAACCCATCAATTTATCATGACGGTAATATTCATCCGCATAGGACTGGTATTTTTTTGTCAAGGTATTATAATTGCTTCGTATTATGCCCAAGGCCGCATAACAGGAAAGTTCCGTGGCCAGCGGTATGCTGACCCGCCACCAACTGCCTCGTGCGTAATACTCACCGAGGCCGGGAATCAGAAAAGAAAGGAAAAAAGCCTTTTTGGGAGAACGCAATTGATTCACATTTCCCGTATAAGTCTGAATCACCTCGGTCTTGTTCTCCGCCGAGTTGCGTTTATCACGAACAATCTCATTATGTTTCCGTTTACTTTTAGGGGAAATTTTGGGCTGTTTGCCGGAGGCCGAATCTGGAACAAGAGAATCAGACGTCATCAAAACGCTGCTGTCCGGCGCAACCGGGACAATAGACGCAATGGAATCAATCTCTACTCCGGCCTGAAGGGGCTCATTATCCGGCGACTTCGCTTCCTGGGCAAAAAGAAAAAGCGGTAAAAGTAACGCCGCCATTGTAAAAAAACATGTTTTCTTCATTATTTATCCTATCATTCAAAATAACGTAATAATTGAGGACAATTCCATCTTCTTTTCACTCGTCGAACTCCTTCCGGGATTGAAAGATCGCGGAAATCAAGCGTGTTCGTCCGCCCCAAAATATCGATCTCGCCCTCCCGAACCATCTCTCGCTCCATCTTAATCAGCAGAGTCCGAGAAACCTCATCGGTTCGATTAAGAAGAATGCCCGCTAAAGGGATCCTTCTCTTTTTCAACGCTTCCACCGTGAGAAGCGTATGATTGATAGTACCTAAGCGCGCAAGAGCCACCAACAAAACCGGCAGTTTTGTCCGCTTAATAAAATCAATGAGCAGAAAACCGGGGGCCAAAGGCACCATCACCCCGCCGACGCCCTCAACCAACATGGCCTTTTGGCGCTTTTGTAAAATATAAAAAGATTGCATCAGCTTTTCAATGTCAACAGACCGCCCTTCCATTTCCGCAGCAATCGCAGGCGCTTGGGCCGCTTTAAAGCGATAAGGAATCACATCCTCTTCTCGGTCAGGTAATCTAAAAAATCGTTTATACGCCTCCAAATCCGGACATTTCTCCCGTACAAGACCGGTCTGGACAGGCTTGAAAACCGAAAAAGGCATTCCTCGTTCCTGAAGCAAGGCACCCAATAGGCAAACAGTCAATGTCTTACCCACATCCGTATCGGTTCCAACGACAAAAAGACCTTGGTTCACAATTCTCCCAGGGCTTTAATGAGAGCATCCACCTCTTTCAGAGTATGGGCAGCCGAAAGCGACAACCGTAACCGCGCCCTCCCTTTTCCCACTGCCGGAAAACGGACCGGTGGAACAAAAAAACCCTTTTTCAGCAAGGCGCGCGATGCGTCTAAGACGGCTCCATCCTGACCTAAAATAACAGGAATAATCTGCGTTTCACTTTGCCCGATATCGTATCCCAATGCCTTAATGGCCGAACGCACTTTATCTGCAATCACTTTGAGATGGCTGCGTTCCGCTTCCATCTTTGAAGCATAAAAAACAGCAAACCGCGAAGCAGCCAAGACCGCAGGCGGCAACGCTGTGGTAAAAATAACCCCCCGGCAGGTGTTGACAAAATATTCCTTTTCCAGGGCGGTACAGGCGATAAAGGCACCCAGACTACCGAGCGCTTTGGAATAGGTTCCCATGGTCAAAACAGACAAGCCCTCCCCATCCGCTGAATTCCATGCACCTCTCCCCTGCTCTCCCAGCACGCCCGTTGCATGCGCTTCATCAATGAATATATTGCACTTGTAAATTCTGGCCAAAGATGCGATTTCCGGCAACCGGGCAATATCGCCGTCCATGCTGAACACTGAATCCGTGATAATCCATCGCTTACCTTTTGCCGCATATTTCTTGAGCGCTTTTTCAAGCGCCTCTAAATCCGAGTGGGGATAGACAACCCATTTAGCCCCTGAGAGTTTAATCCCATCAATCAGGCTGGCATGGTTGAGTCGGTCGCAAAAAACAACATCCTCTGCCCCGCATAACACGGGCAACAGGGAGGTATTCAGGAGATACCCGGAATTAAAAACCAGTGCGGCCTCTTTGCCTTTCCAAGCCGCCGTGGCCGCTTCAAGTTCAGTATAAAAAGGCGAGTTACCGCTGATGAGGCGGGAAGCGGTACTGCCGGTGCCATATTTCTCCAACGCCTGTTTTGAGGCGGCTATCAAAACCGGATGGTTGGCCAGTCCGAGATAGTCGTTGGAGGAAAAGTCGATGGCAAGTTGCCCTTCAACCGTAATCTGTTTGCCGGACAACCTTTCAACTTCCTTTAACCGCCGTTTCCGGTTCTCGACATCAAGGGCAGCCAATTTGAGAGACATTTCATTTTGGGTCATAGGATCTTTTCCAGAATAACCGCGCCCACATGCCCGCCAAAACCGAAGTTCAGCGACAAAACCCGCCTGACCGGCCTATTCAGGAGCTTCTCTGACAAAAAGAGACCCCCATTCGAATCCGCTTCCCGAAATCCGAGTGTCAAAGGAATGGTGCCGGTTGCAAGAACCTGAAGACAAATGGCCATTTCCACGGCTGCACAGGCACCCAGAAGATGACCCAGAGCCGGTTTCAAAGCAAAACAGGGAGTTGACCTTCCAAAAAGCGAGCGAACCGCAGCCGTTTCGGCAGTGTCATTATTTTCCGTGGCCGTACCATGCAAACAAATAGCGTCAATCTGATCGTTCTTGAGGTCAGCCATATACAACGCCTGCATCATGGCTTGTTTGATTTCCGGCCCCTCAGGATGAAAACGCAGCGGATGTTCAAAGGAAGAGGAAAGCCCATAACCGGAAATGGGTACGGCAAAAGAGGCTGAACCGCATTGAAACACCTCTTTCTGTCTTTGAACCAAAAAAGCAGCCGCTCCTTCACCGGGTGCAAAGCCGTCCCGTTCCCGGCAAAAGGGCGACATGCCTTTGCGGGTAAGCACGCCCAGTTTAGAGAAACCGGCCAGCACGGTAGACGTCAGAGAAGCTTCTGTACAACCCACGATAGCGCGGGAGATACGGCCGGAACGGATATCGCGGCAAGCAGCCGCTAAACCGAATAGTCCGCTCGCGCAAGCCGCTACCACATTAAAAGCCCCGGCCCGCAGCTTCCATTTAGATGCAACCGCCCTGGCCGGACCATCCGGAAGCCAATCAAAGAAGGCTCCGTTTTCAATGGATTCCATGCCTCCTTTAGAAGAGCTCATATACACTGCGGTCATGTCATCCAGTATAAAACCGGGATTAGAAGATAATGCCTGAGAAACCACCGCGATCGCCATTCCGATAGAGCGTTCCGGACAATCATTGCTGCAGGAAAAATCCGTGCGTGCCAAAAAAGGGGCGAAATGAGGCCCAATCTGACGAACAACGCTTTCTCCCTGACAAATACGCTGAAATGTAGCGGTTGGATTTGTTCCGAAACCGGTCAAAAGGCCGCATCCGGTAATGACTAATTTGTCCATGATTTATATTCCCTACCGTCACAATCAAAGATGCGACCCGTTCCCCATGTTGCTTCGGAAAGCCAATAGACAAAACGGGCGGAGGTCTCTACGGCATTGATAGCTCCAAGAAGGGATTGCTTGCGTTGTTTTTCAATATGACGCGGTCGAACCATATCCGTTTGCATGAAGCCGGGATTGACCCCGATGATACGTACTCCTTTTTGATGAAGAGACTCTGCGATACCTGTCACATAGCCCATCAGCAATCCTTTGGAGACCGCATACCCGGATAAGCCGGCCCGGCCTTCACGACCCACACGAGAAGTGATGGCAACCACACTTCCTCCGTTTGTCAAAAGGGGTAAAAAAGCTTCGGTCAAGTGGCGGGTAGCGGAAAAATTGGTTTCTATCACTTGCTCATAATCCATTTCGTTAAAATCGGCCAACAAACCGGACAACGCCAATCCCGCATTATTAATCAGTACATCGATCCGAGAAAACCGACTGACAATCTGTTCGATAAAATGGCGCCGTTCCTGTGACCGGGAAAGATCCGCGTAATAGGCGATTATCCCGTCCATACTGTTATGACTGCGAGAAACGGAAATAACTTCATATCCTTTTTCCAAAAAAAGACGACAAAGCGCACGTCCCAACCCTTTGCTCCCACCGGTAATGAGCACCCGTTTCATGAATGTCGACCTGTCAGCCACGTCCGAAAAAAAGCGATCTGTCGCATCAGACAAACAAGACCCCAGCCAAGCGCACGAAAGGGGTGCAACAAGTTGGCCTTCCATCCGGCTCGGTTGAAAAAAAAGAACAAGTATCCCCATGCCAGCCGCTTTTCGCTTTGTGCGGCGGTGGGAACAGCCTTGACAGACGCAAAGCCGCAAGGGTGCCGCTTTTCAAGAAGACGGTCCGCCTGTACCCGGGAAAAGGCATAACGACCCGAATTCCGAAGCGAAGCAAAGAACGGCAACCGACAAACCGGATGACGGACATGCATATCAGGCAAAAAAACCGTTTTTCCATTCTTGGCTTTCAAGCGAAGGAAAAAATCATAATCCTCATTAACCGGAAAGGGGAAGGTTTCATCAAAACCACCCAGTCTATCGAACCATTGACGAGATACGGCAAGGTTACAGGTGAGAAATCCGCCCGCACCGGGATGATCGATCCAGTGCGCTAAAGGTTGCCTCTCCCCAAGCACGCTTACCGGCCCCTCGGCCGCATCGGTCCAAATCCCCTGCTGATAAGCTGCCCAAAGCGTTTCCAACCATTCAGGTTCCGCCACGGCATCATCGTCGATAAAAACCAAAATGTCTGAATTCGTGTGTTGCGCTCCCACATTACGTGCCCGTGCAGGTCCCATGCGAGATTGAGAAAGAAAGGGATGACCGTTGGCACGGAGATAGTCGGAAGTCCCATCCGTGGAACCATCGTCCACGACAAACCAGTCGAAGCGTTCCTTGGAAAGGGTTTGAGCGTTCAAGCTCTCAAGACAACATTTCAGCGGTTCCAGGCGATTGAAGGTGGGAACAACAACCGAGACGGGCTTTGACATGATGCTATTTCGCCTTAGAGTCCCAACACATCCTGCATGGAAAAAAGGCCTTTTGACTTGTTCGCCAGGAAGAGGGCGGCACGGACCGCCCCTTTAGCTAATACATCGCGCGTGATGACCGAATGGCGGATTTCCACAGTTTCACCAGAACCGGCAAAAAGGACCGTATGATCACCGATAATATCACCGCCGCGAATCGCGTGTATACCTATCTCATCGTCTTTGCGCAACGAATCGCCGCCTTGCCGACCATAACCCGCCTTATCCTGCAAGACATGGCCTCGACCCGCAGCCGCCGCTTCAGCCAATGCCAGTGCGGTTCCGCTGGGTGCGTCCTTTTTTCGGCGATGGTGCGCTTCAATAACCTCGATGTCGTAAGATGCTCCCAGCGCTTCGGACACCTTTCGGATGATGCTGATCAGCACATTGATGCCGATTCCCATATTGGGCGCAACCACCAGAGCGGTTTTTTCAGAATACTTCATTAATTGCTCTTTCTGCGGAACAGAAAGGCCTGTGGTACCAACAACAAGCGCAATACCTTTGTCCGCACAG
>Ga0156536_1042_pt1 | contig 14106 bp, 12 predicted proteins | sample RifOxyB2_FD_111931 | JGI IMG/M metagenome (GOLD analysis project Ga0156536, IMG submission 111931) | Elusimicrobia bacterium RIFOXYB2_FULL_49_7 | reverse complement strand
AAAGCCAAAACCTTCGCTTAACGAAGGCATAAAAAGCAGTCGAGATCGCTCATACAGCTCTCGCATCTCTGTTTCATCCGGCTCCTCTCGAATGACCAGCTTGCCGCTTGTCAGCAAATCATCCGCATAGCCTTGAGCCAGCCCACGGATGCGGGATTTAGAACCCACCATCACAAAACGCCAATCCGGCAACCGTACTGACAGCATACAAAAGACCTGAACCACGGAAGCCACATTCTTATGCGGCGCATCGCCGATAAACAGAACCATATTATCTTTTTCAACCGATTCAGGCACAATCGGCTCATCACATCCGAGTGGAACCACTACCGGCTCCGAACGACCCAATAAATCATGCTCAACCAGGGTCTGCGCCGTATAGGTCGAATCCGCCACCAGATAAGCGCGCTCTGCTGCCCGCCGCTGAACCTTATACCGCCACTCCTTCCGGCATGAAACCAGATAAGGATCATCCAATATTTCAATATGCAGATCGTGAACCGTGGCCACCACCGGCACCGGTGACCAATAGGGCAAATTAATGTTTCTTAACGGCCCCAATGCTGCCAGCGCATGATAGAGATGAGCACCCGTCTTTTTTATCTCTCCAGGCAATTTAAAGATATCTTCCATAAAAGGATGTCGCCAGCTGCGTTTAATGAGGGACCAGGAGATATTGGGCAAATCCGGCAGAAAGCAAATATGCGATTTATCCGCCAAGAAAATGACAAATTCCATATCCGGCGCCACTACCGGCAAATGGCGCAACACCCCTTTTGCATATTCGCCGATACCCCGTTTTTCATATGCTGTGGCTAACAAACGCGCATCAAGAATGACTTTCAAAAAGCCTCCTGTATAGTTGCAGATGATTAGCAGCAAAAGCGGCAAAGGAGTGAGTCTTGGCATATTCATCTGCCGCAGCGCATAATCGAAGGCGATATTCTTTATCCAGCAATGAGACAATACCTTGTTTCAACGCCTCGGCGTTCCCGGATTCATATCGTATAACAGCCTCACTCTGGCCTGCCAGTTCACGCGTATAATCCATATCAGCAGCCAATACCGGGAGTCCTGAACCTAAGGCACGGGAAATAGGCCCTGAAGCGGTCTTGACTCGTGCAATACTGACAAATAAATCCGCCGCAGCAAACAAATCAGGCAACAGAGACTCCTCAACATATCCGGTACGAACAACACTCGCAGACAACCCTTTCTCTACAATAGCCTGTCCCATTTCCTGCTGAATAGACTGGTACCGTCCCTCTCTTGGCCCACCGGCAAGAAGAACTGTGACTTTTCCCTGTAAAGGTTCAATGGCAGAAAAAAAGGTGGCATAATCATTGGCGGGTGTGATAAATCCGAAAACCAATATCACAACCCCCTCTTCCGGCAACCCGAATCGCTGACGCCCTTTCTGCCGATCTCCCTTGGGCACAATGATCGCCGGATGAGGCCATACCTGTATTTTGCCGGAATCACATCTCTTTCTTTTCAAGACATCCGCAGCGGCTTGGGTGTGAACAATGATACTATCCGCAAAATAATTCAAAGCCGCAAACCCCTCTTCCTTGCGCTCTAACCTGTGCAAGAAGTCCCATTTGACCTGCTTCAGGCTGGAAATAAGACCATTTCTATTGGGTCTTCTGGCGATATAGGGATTCATCTCATACACTTCATGAACTGTAATGACTTTTCGCCTGACAGGCAAGGCCATCACTTGAGGCAAAATATTTCTGCGCCCTTGCCTGAACAATCCTGCATCATATTGGACATGCAACAAATCCAGGTCCTTTGGAATTTTCTGACTATCCGTACAGAGGAGGGTTTCATCCTGCAAGGACGTGTGCAAAAAACGGGTATAGTCATTAATGCCGCAAGGATGGAAATAGGGTACAAAAAGCGCTTTTTTCATAGGGATTGATAGACCTTTTCCATCTGTTCGCCTAAAACCTGCCAATCATAACATTTTTCCGCATGAAGTCGCGCCTGTCTGCCCATTTCACAGCGCATAGTCGGATCCGCAGCCATAGCAACCAAGCTGTCCGCTAATTCATCAATAAGCTGGTGAACGCTTTCAGGAATTATCCTGATTCCAAAATGAGGTTCAATGATTTCGCGAGGCCCACCTGCATTGACTGCAATAATGGGCAACCCACACGCCATAGCCTCCAGATAGACCGCACCAAAGGTTTCCCAAAGCGAGGGCAGACAAAATATATCAGCCGCCCGATAGTGCCGGATTAATTGCTCTCGTGTCTCTGCACCCGCAAAGTCAATCAGCTCGGATAATCCATATTCTTCGACCAATCCCCGACAATAGGATTCATATGCTTCATCTTCGGGATGGCCTGCCCCACTCCCCACAATTTTGAGAAGCATGTCCCGCTCCTTGACAACCTTAGCAAAAGCGCGAATCAGAAAGTCAAGCCCTTTTACCGGCGTTATCCGTGCGGCAAACAAGACAACAGGACACCGATTTTCCGTTCTTTTTTTGGGTGAAAATCGTTCCAAATCAACGCCCATGGAGGAAATAAAACTCACCTTGGCATGGTATTTCTCCGGAATATGTTGAAGCACATTTTGAGTGCCGAGCACGATACGAGCGGCCCGACGAACAGCCCATTCCGTTAACCTTCTGGAAAGGCTTCCATAAACAAGGGCCTGATTGAACGCACCCGCCAGTCGAAGACGTAGGATAGCATCACGTTTTGGCAGATGAAAACCTGTCGGATAACGGTTTCGAGACAAGTCCTCTAAAAAGGATGTATTCGGATAGGCGGCACCACCATGAAGCGGCCCTAATACAAAGGGGCGTTTCAGAAAAGCAAGCGGGCGTGGCAGCAGATACTGGTTCGGCTCAATGGAATGAATCGCATCAATCTTCGTACGTCTTATAATGTGCCGGCCCTGAGTGTAGCTTTGCAGCAGATAGTCGCTTTGACATCCCAATCTTCGCCACAAACCCGGTTCAACCGCGCAGACGGAAACATCATTCAACGGTTCGGTATCAAACCGGTTTCCTGCTTGTTGAAAAATGTCCCGATGCGTCAGCAAGATAACGTGATGCCGTTTAGCGGCTTCCCGGACGAAGCCGAATCCGCTTTCGGAATTGCTCCCCAGATTCGGATTACAATTCAAGCTATCGAGCAGGAGACGCATCCCTTTCCTCACCGGGTCTTAAAAGAGGAGAGAAAAATAATCAACGAATCCGCGACATTCTGCAATCGGAGGGGTAACACGGATTTCACCTTATTCATGAGGATATAATCCTCCTCTTCAAAACTACCCAATACCGTTGCACTGACCATGTAAATGATCGCGCCCAACGGAATGGAAAAGATGAAACCGAAAAGCGCCGCTTTCTGACTGATCACCATTTTCATGCAGATTCCCATGATAATGGATGAAAAGATAATTTTAAAGACCGACTGAAACGGATACGTCAGGCGAACGGTTCGGCAGGTATAGATAAGACCGCCGATGGAACCGGCCATGGTGACCAGAGCACAGCAAAACGCCGCCCCCATGGCCCCATAGGACGGGATAATCAGGAAGTTGAGACCCAGATTGATCACCGCCAAAACCAATCCATATTTCAAAATAAAGGACTGTCGCTCGGTACCGTACAGAATGGCACTGCCCGGCTTGCTCAAAGACGTGATCATGGTACTGAAAAAGAATATCTGAAAAACATATTTTGCGCCGGCATAGGCATCCCCGTAAAGATAGTGAATGATCGGGTATGCGAGAACGATGCCGGCCACACCCACGGGAAAACTGATAAAGGCCAGATAGCGTGACGCGAGGAAAAAAACCCGCTTGATTTTATCTTGGTCCCCGGACCCAAAATAACCCGACATGGCAGGGAAAAGAACCTTCCAGAAGGTGTCGGGTAAAATGGACATAAAACGCTGGGCCACATTATAACCCAGATTGTAATATCCGATCTGCTCGGCCGAACAGAAACGACCCAAAAAAAGGTTTTCGCTCTTATCCCAAACAATTTTTGATGAAACCATGATACCCGCCACGGTCCAATTGTATCGGCGAATCTTTCCTTTTATCTCACCGGATAATTTAGGTCCGCCGAACAAATGGAGAGCGATTTTTTCCCGTTTCAGGATGATATAGTAAAAAAGAACATTGATAAATGAAAAGAAAAGAGAGACACAGAGCAATCCGTCAATGCGGTAGCCCATCAGGATGGTTGCCATCTTAGCGGCAAACGCAAGGGGTCCCACAATCACGTGAAACCAGGTAAAGTATTCGAATTTCTGAATGCCCTCAATGGCCGAGCTGAAGATGGCGGAGATGATGCCCGGCAGGATTCCGATAAAGGCCAGCATGAAATAAAATGTCTCCTGGGGCGAAAAGAAATAATCCGCAATCTCGGTCTTAAAAAAAAGAAGCACTGCGGTCAACACGATCGTCAAGACCAATTCAATGCGCAGAACAAAGGAAACAATGGCGCCGGCCACTTCCCCTTGCCCCCGGCCCCGGTATTCTGCAATATACTTAGTGACCACGTGAATAAGGCCCAAGCCTGCTATCCAGACGAAAATACCCGTACACCAAAGGACCAGGTTGTAAATACCATACTGGGAGGGTTTTAAGGTACGCGCAATAACCACGGAGGTAATGGAGGTAACGCCCAGGGTGATCAGGGAGTTTAGGATATTCAGCAGAGAATTCTTGATGAGACGGTGGCCCCGCTCCTGCTCATTAACAGCCATTCCGCACCCTTTCGTAGAACCCGACCGCAGCCGAAACAAACGCCTCGGCACCACATTTCTCACGGATCGCAAGCCGTGCCTGCTCGCCCATCGTCGTGGCGGCCTGCGGATGATTGAGCAGACTGCCCATGGCCTCCGCCAGCGTGGATGCATCGAGTGGCGGGAATAAAAGCCCGCTCTCTGCCTGAACAATCATTTCCGGATATCCCCCGCAATCGGAAGCCACCACCGGCACGCCGGCAGCCATCGCCTCCAGACAGGTATAAGGATAATTCTCCCAAAGAGAGGGATAAACCGCCATGATTGCCTTGGACAGGACCGTCTTCACTGCCTCGCGTGGGCCGCCCTTGATCCATTGAACCGATTGGCCGAGTCCTTTATCCGCTATCATCTTTTCAACAACGCTTTCATAGGAAAGCCCCTTTCTGAGCTCACCAAACGGCCTACCAAAAAGCAATAAGCGCGGAACCTCTGCGTTCGTCTTGCGCAATAGATCATACGCTTTGATGAGGGTATGAATCCCTTTACGGTATTCCACCCGACCGGTATAGAGAATATACTCTCCTCGCTGATGTGAAACAGGGGAAATATCAAAATCCATGGGATTGGGATATACCGTTACATCGGCAAGACCCCAGCGCTGCTTCAACAAGCGGGCCATGGCATGTGACGGAGCGCTGACACCCACGGCCATGCGCGCCCCCCTCTTCTCCAGGATGCCGGTAAAAACCCTATCCGTCCACGGCAAGGGCAGACGGTCAAGTCGGGAAGCTAAAGACCAGGGGGTGTGGAGCCGGACTATTAATTGTTTGCGAAAGGGCTTCAAGTAGGCGGCTTCGGCTCCACACTCCGGCGCCTCGATGATATCATAGGGTTTTTCGGCAAAAAGCCGGACACACGCTTTGCCCGCTGCTTTGGCAAAGGAAAGACGGACCAGAGAAGAATAGAGGGTACGACGACATAAGGCACGAAAATAATACAACCGTTTCGCTTTTGGCAGCGGGAAAGGTTCGGGTGCCACCCGATAAACGGTAACCAACCCATCTTTGGAACAGGGCGCGGTCTCTTCGATTAACAGGGAGAGAACATCGACCTCATGACCTGCCTGACTCAACAATCGGGCCGCCACCTGGGTATAGGTTCCGATACCCCCATAGCCGGTTTCCGGCGGATATTCGGATGAAATGAAAAGAATTCTCATTTCTCGCAGTATAACTCCGTAAATAGACGATTTTCCGGTGTATAATCCTTCAATAATCGTTCAGCATCAAACGGCAGAACCGCTTTTTCCCGGCCATCCAGTTCAGAAATTCGAAATCCGGCATCCAACAGATTTTGAAGCAATTGGGCTGGGTCACTTCCGCATTGCACAAGACCATAAGGCCAGAATTCCATAAGCAGTGAAAGGGGGCGTTTGAAAAGAACCCGTTTCATGCCGGAAAGCGCTACCGCTTCTGCGCCCTGAATATCCAGCTTAATGAAATCCGGCATCTTCAGGTTAGGTAAATCATCCAATGCCATGCCGGGAATAGTTACCGATTCTCGCCTCTCATCATCTTTTGAAATCCGGTGATCGCCTGCATTGATGGAGGAGAGATAAAGTTTAAGATCACCTACTTTATCAGACAAGGCATATTGGCACAAACGTACATTCTGATGGCCATTTTTCTCCACATTTTCCGTGAGCACGAGCATATTCTCCGGAGCCGGTTCAAAAGCATAAACGAGTCCTTTTTCGCCGACCCGTCTGGCAAACTGAACCGTATAATAGCCGATATTGGCGCCACCATCCACCACTACCATGCCGGGTTTGATTCTTTCCAGTGCAAAGGCCGTGACAAAGGGTTCATATTGGCCCCAGATGGAGAGTTTCAGAGAATCATGCTTGTCCAGCTTTAAAAGGTCCTCCCCCACCCGAACCGAGTCTCGCTTGATAAAAGGAATTATCCTTTCTTTTAGTTTCTTGAAAGTGGGGAAACGATCGAGCGCATGACCGCCGAAAAACCGATGCGTTAACCTGAACAACAGCCGAATAACCGACGATAATCCCATTGAAACAAAATAATCAAAGCGTTCCGTAGAACGAAAGATTCCTTGAGACCATCATCCGTGGGACACGGAAAAGTCAAAAGCGTATCGGGAGAAAAAAGGCCCTTCAGGCTACCTATGTTTTGTATTAAAATATTAAGCTGTCGGAAACGATGCTTTCAACAAAGCATTCTTCAGATGGGTCCTGAACGATTCCAACTCATCCGCAGGGACGATACTCTTTAATGCTTCGGGCATTCGAGCTAAATCAATTCTATCCAACACATACGCCAGAGAGGCGGCATTAAAGCCGCCGTCCTTTTGGGAGGCTGCCGTAACAAATTTCATTGCCGGATAACCGTTCTTTTCAAGATAATACAAATCGATGAGGTCTTTAAATTCCGATCTACCCAACAGGGCACAAAGCTTGTTCACAACAATTTCTTCAGGCACATCAACACGAATACCTTGAAAGATATTCTTACTCGGATAGAGCTGTGGAACCGGCTCAAAAACAAAATCTGTGATGATAGCTTCTTCTCCACGCGAAATCAGATACCTTTTATAATCATGAAAAGAGCGTACCTCTTTATGCTGCGCACTGATTTTAAAGCAAGATTCAGAAACCAGAGCATTCAAATCGTCGAATTCCCGCCGATCCTGGGTAAAACAATCCAAATCATCAGACAAACGGTGCTGAAAATAAAACAAATTCAGGGCGTTTCCACCTGTCAGAAAAAAAGAATACGTCAGCGAAAAAAACGATTGTAGAAATTCTTTTTCTAAAACCATATCATATTATGAAATAAGGTTAAGCTGTTTCCAGTTGTGAATCAAGAACAACCAGAAATTTCTTTGTCTGCCAAGAAAAGGAGATGCTTCTTTAAAATGAGAGAGAACCGTTTGAAGAGAAACTAATCGCCAAACATCTCCATAATTGGCTTCTCTCAGCGTCTTGCCCAGATAATAGGCAAACTGCGGATGATTGGGCATATTCAGAATATGTCGAAGCTGATGCCACGTCAGTTGGTCGTCCCATAAGAAATAGGGACGACCATTTTCTTCTTCGATTTCAGTCAACATGTTTTAAATATAATCAAAGCGTCCCGTAGAACGAAAGCATCTCCCGGGCAATGGCTTCCGGAGCATGGTCGCGCCGGATCCGAGTCGCTGCGGCCTGTCCCAATCTTTGTCTCAGAGCGGAATCCCGGATGAGTTCGGTCACACTTTGATGCAGGGATTTCGAATCCCCGGGCGGAAAAAGCAATCCATTTTCTCCGGAGGTCACCATCTCATCAATGCCGCCGGTGTCGCTGGCCGCACAAGCAATTCCGGCAGCCATAGCCTCAAAAAGCACATTAGGTGAGTTATCGAAAAGAGAAGGAACCAAAACCACATCAGCCATGGCATACCATTCCTGTAACGCAGTTCTGGATAAGCCGCCGGTAAGAACAATCCGATTGGGGTGACTGACGGAGAGCGCTTGCAATGTTTTTTGATATCGTTCTCCATCCGTGGCATCTTGACCGGCAATGACGAACCGGGCATCCGGATTATCCTGCAGCAACATCGGCAATGCGTGAATCAGCGTCTCAATACCTTTGCGCTTTTCCAGCCGCCCCGCATAGAGCACGGTTAGGCCCTGCCCTTCTTTATTGATAACGGAAAGTGGGGCTGACTTGACTATCTTGACAGGATTGCGAATCACCCGGACCTTCTTCAATGGAATATCATAGAATGAACAAACCTCTTTTTTCAACCCCTCGCTGCTTGAAATCAAGGCATCCGCCCGCCTGATTGCACGGTATTCAAACCTATACCAGGCACGCCGTCGAGAATCCGGAGTGATACCGTTCAGGCGATCCAATAAAAAAGTGGGCGTATGAAAACGAATCACGACCGGATAAGGCGTCTTTCGGAATTCAATCGCTTCCCCATTATATTCCGGAAGTTGAACGATATCGAGAGGTTGCTTTTCCGAAACCGCATTAAAAACATTGAGCGCCGCTTTGGAAAAGGTGCGCTGATGACGGATTTCCGGTTTATCCAATAAGCGACTGAAACGAGAAACCCAAGGCGTCAACGGCTGAGGCGCAATCCGATATATTGAAATCCGTTTATCCAGGCGATCTTCTTGTAATCCGATTTTCTGAACAAGATGGACCTCCTGCCCGCATTCCGCAAAGGCGTTCGCCAACGTATAGACATACGTCGCCATACCGCCATGAGCTTTGCCGGAGGGATATTCAGAGAGATGAAGACCGACACGCATCACCAGGCGCCCTTATGGAAAAGAACGGCCGGAAGGGTGGCAAGCAACAATCGACAATCACCGAGAAGGGAACGATGCTGGATATACGCAATATCCATTTCCACCATCCGGTAAAAATCAATCGTACTGCGGCCTCTTACCTGCCAGGGACCGGTGAGACCGGGTTTTACCTGAAGCCGCTTCATTTCATGTGCGGAATAGTCCCGGACTTCATGCCGCAGTGGCGGACGGGGGCCCACCAAAGACATAGGCCCGGCTAACACACAGTAAAACTGGGGCAGTTCGTCTAAACTGTACTTTCTTAAGAAACGACCCACCCGGGTGATACGCGGATCCAAACGGCTTTTAAAATGAGGGCCGCCCATCTCATTGATGCGATCGCGTTCCTCCTTATCGAGCACGCGCTCAATAGACATGGTTCGGAACTTGAAAAAGGTGAAAGGATGCCCCTGTCGTCCGATTCGTATCTGCCGGAAAAGAATGGGGCCCGGCGAATTAAGCTTGATGGCCAGTGCAACAGGAATGAAAACCAGAGCCAGCACCAGAAGCCCGGCCATAGCGCCCGCCACATCCATCCCTCGCTTCAGGAGTTCATAGACAAGACGGTCACTCGACTCAGCCTTCATCAGTCCTTCTGGGAACGATAGTAGTGATAGTAATATTTATAATATCCGTAGGAAGCGTAGCGATGGGTCAAATCAATATCGTTGAGAACAAAGCCCACAATTCGTGCGTTGATATTCTCCAAATTAATGAGCGCCCGCTCCAACACGTTCTTGTCCGTGGAATAGGATTTGACGACCATCAGCATACCGTCCACCTTGGTCGAGATGATGGGTGCATCCGTGACCGCCATGACCGGTGGAGTATCGAAAAGGATGATATCGTACTGCGCCTTCATGGTCTCAAGAATTTTTTCCATTTTCTTGCTGGCCAAAAGTTCGGACGGATTGGGCGTAAAACGGCCGGCGGTCATGATATCCAGGTTTTCCATGGCCGTTTTCTTTACCACCGCCTCCAGCTCCTTGCCGATAAAGAGATCCGTAAAACCGTTCTCCCGCGGAAGATGAAAAAGATGGTGAATGACCGGACGTCGAAGGTCCGAGTCGATAAGCAAGGTACGCTTTCCCATTTGCGCGCAAGCGAGACAGATATTGCTCACCGTAAGCGACTTCCCTTCATGGGGGCCGGAACTGGTCACCCCAAGCGTCCGGATGGGATTGTCGGGGCTGGCAAAAAAGAGGTTGGTCCGGAGTGCCCGATAAGATTCAGCCACCACGGATTCATCCTTATAGAAATTGATTAGCTCTTTCGGATAAATGGTCGTCGTCTCCTTATCCCCGCCCGTACTGCTGCGCCGTTTGATCTCCATTTCGCTCTTCTTGGCGAAGTCGATATGAGGGATGGTACCGATGATAGGGATTTCAAAGGCATTTTCCAAATCCGTATTGGACTTGACCGTGGTATCCAGAAATTCCCTAAAAAAGACGAAGCCCACAGCCAACAGCAGCGACACAAAGAGGCCAACGATATAATAAGCCGCCTCTTTACGGGGAATGGGCTTGGTGGGATAATAAACCGGGTCAATGATGGTCAGGCCGCCGGTTTCGGATGCACGTCGAATCTTCGCCAATTCCACTTTTTCCAACAGCACGTTGTAGGTATCTTCATATACCTTCCTCGCCCGCTCCAATCGCGCCAATTCAAGGGATTGAGAAAGCTCGTCCGGATGACTCCGTTTGTATTCATTAATCTTCTTCTCGTAAACCGCCAGATTGTTTTTCAGGATATCCAATTCCATTTCATTATCGACCACCACATTGCGCATTTTCTGCCATTGATTCACCACTTTGGGATCCACCCGCTCCTCTTTGGAACTGTAACGGATGACATCCTGTTCGAGCTTGGTAATCTCTTCATTGATTTGTGAAGCTGTGGACAAAGTCAGCCCCAAAGATTCAAGCCGTTTTTTCTCCTTTTCCTTCTGACGGAGGGTCTCTTTGGCCTTGAGATAGAGACCGGATTGCTGATTATCCGTATTTTTCGGTTCAATCCGTTTCTCGAGTACGGACAGCAGCCGACGATTGGCTTCGTAGAGCGCCTCTTTGCTCGCCTGATCACTCCGGAGTTCGTAATATCGGGTCTGCAGGTGCTTCAATTCATCGGCCATACCGAGCGTAGAAGCGCCGGTTCTTTCCCGGAATTCATTAAAATCCTTTTCCACGGTCTCTAATTTATCGCGGATCAGATTAAGTTGTTTTTCCGTCTCCTTGACCATATTCTCGGCCTCTTCCGCAACGACTTCCCGGCACATGGATTTGAATATCTGGGTCGCTACCCGAGACAAATCATAGGCAAGCTGCGGGGTCCGAGCCATGGCGGACAGGCTGATGAAGGACTCATAACCGGTCTGCTGGAGACTCAGGGCAGAGCCGATAAAAGCGCGAATCACCTCCTGCGCAGTGTCCCGGAGCTCGTTCCGGAAACTGACGGTACCCAGGGAATCATGAATGGCCTGAAGGAAAGAACGGCTTTTGAAAATGCCCTGATAGAAGTTAAAGGAACGTGAGGAACGCAACCCTTGCAGACCGGTAAAATCAAGAGCGGAGGAGTATTTCAGGTCTTCAATGACAAGCTGGGAGCGGGTGGTATAGGCATCCGGCATGGTCCGCACATAAAACACCAAGGGTCCGATGATGGCAAAGAAAATCAAAAGAACCGTATACTTGCTACGGAATAAAATATCAAGATAGTCCTTAAAATTGAGCTCTTTTGCGCCTTTATCCATACTGGTCCGTCGGGTTAACGATTGGAATAATTCTGAATAAGAAGATAAACGGTGAACAACGTCACCGCATCGCGAATCCAGGCCATAAAGACCGTCCAGGTAACCGTCTTCTTATAAACGATAATCATGTCTCCTTCGTGTACCTTGGGCAAATTCTCCGTGTCTCCAAGTTCCTCCCAAAAATGGCGGAGGTCCACAACCGTATCCACGCGTTTGCCGTCAATGGTACTGATGTGACGCACTTTCGTCAGGTCCGCATTTTCCTGCTGGCCACCGGCGACCTGGATAAGGTCGAAAATATTGGCATTCGGATAAGTCTGATAAAAACCCGGACGATTAACTGCGCCCAATACCTTGACATTTCGACTCTCCTTTACCTTGCGAACAATGTAGGTGTCGCCATTGCGCACCTCGGGCAGCACCGCGATATCGCCGTCGACCAGAAAAGCCTCCAGATTCACGGAATTGCCTTCCTCCGGATTCTCCCCCTTGCGGATAAGCCGAATGTTAGCGAGATCCGAAAATTCGTTCCAGCCGCCCGCATTGAGAAGAACCTCCTGCAAGGAGGCACCCTTATCCACCAGAAGGAGTCCGGGTTTGACGACCTGACCCAGCACATTGACCTTGAGCTTATATTCCGATAACAGGTGGACCACGACCAGATTATTGGGGTCCATTTTAGCGGCCGACAGGGTGAGGATGTCCATGAGCTCGGGAACGGACATATTGATAACCGAACGATCCATCAGGAGCGGACAATCGATGGTGCCGTCATCCCGGACCACGACCTTACTGGTTAGCGCCTCACTGCCTTTGACATAGATTTCCAGCACATCCCCGGCCTGAATCGTGCGACCCAGCGCAATGGACGTGAACAGACAGAGAAACAGAGCGCAAAAGGCAGTTTTCATGCAAACCTCACTTCGGCTGGAAAATAAAGGGGAAATTGACCGTTACGCTGCCTTCGCTCTCCGAAATCTCCGGAAAACGCCAGTTACGGACCACTCGGATGATTTTATCGATGAGTTCGGAATCTTCCATGGAAGATTCCACCACTTCCACGTCAACGACGCGACCCGAGGATTCGATGGTGAAACGGATGGTGATTTTACCGGCCAGATCAGGCTTGTTTTTTAAGAGGCGATCATAAGCGGCCTTGATGCTTCGCATGTTCGTCTTGACATAGTCGCCGATAACCCGATCGTCCCGTTTAGCCGATGTGGAGGCCGTCCCCACGGTCTTGGGTTTCGTGATTTCGATACTACCCAATTTGTCAAGTGATTTATCCTTACTTCCGAAACTCTGGACATATTGTTCGATGGAGACTTTTTCAGAGGCCACCACTTTTTTAGTTGTCAGTTGAACCTGCATGTCCGCTTCGGAACCGGCACGGCGTATGCCCGACACGTTCTTGAGCGCAGCATCCAGGTCCACATTTTTAACCGAGGCGCCGCCCAAGACATCCACGGCACTGCGGCCCATGGAGCGGGAAGGGCCCTTGCCGGTTAAAAGCGCCAGCATACCGGAGGTACGCAGTTCTTGTTCCACCTTGGCCGCCCGTTTGGCCACGTTTTTCTGGGCCGCCACTTTTCGCTGAGCCTTTTCTTTCTGGACCACCGCCTCTTTTTTCTCCGGGGTTGAAATATCCTCGACCGCTTTTTCGTTAACGACCGCTTCTTTCTTCTTTTTTTCCGGAACACGGGGTTTATCCATAAGGATTTTGACGATACGCTGGGGCAGTTCATCAATGGTCGGCTGCGGAATCTTCTTAATATCCACCTGATTGATGAAGTAGGCAAAAATCAGATGAATCAAAAAGGAAAGGAATGCAATAAAAAGAAAGACCCGCTCGGCATTGAAAGTGGGCGGCGCATCCGAAACGGCAGGGTAACCGGGTTGAACCCGGGTCCCAGCAGACATATCCATGTCGTCAGCCTTCCTTCCGAAGTACTAAAAGGGAAAAATTACTGAAACCGCTCTGACCGCAGGTATACATGATTTTCTGAATTATCTTGAATCGGACCTGGCGGTCCGCCTCGATCAGCACGTCTCCTTTGAATTCGACTTTGGTTGAATGCTTGGCTATTTTCTCAGTTAAAGCGCGCCGTTGGTCGAGTATGGTCTCAAGCTCAGGAACAATAAGCCCCTCCCGGTCCATCATCTTGTTCAGCGTCGTAATGCGCTGGCCCTCAACCATGAGTTCGTCACGAGAAATGGAAACCTTAAGCGCAACCTCGGGCTTTTTCTTGGCCGTGGAGGCCGGCAGCTCCAGGCCCTTGGAC
>Ga0156536_1039_pt1 | contig 14280 bp, 10 predicted proteins | sample RifOxyB2_FD_111931 | JGI IMG/M metagenome (GOLD analysis project Ga0156536, IMG submission 111931) | Elusimicrobia bacterium RIFOXYB2_FULL_49_7 | reverse complement strand
AATGTCGTCTTGCCATGGTCTACGTGCCCGATTGTCCCTACATTCACATGGGGCTTCGTACGCTCAAATTTAGCCTTCGACATAAATACTCCTTATTTAATTTTTTCCAGTAATACGTTTCAGCGTTTCAGAAGATACTCTGTCATATCGCGCAAACTCCATTGAAAAGGAAGCCCGGCCCTGCGATAAAGAACGAAGTGATGTAGCATAGCCAAACATTCTCTCCAATGGTACGGAAGTGGATATAACCTGCAATCCATCCTTCGTTTCCAAATGTCCGATTTGACAGTTACGCTTATTCAAATCACCAATTACATTTCCCGTATATTCTTCTGGAACAGTAATATCAACCTTCATAATCGGTTCCAATAGAATCGGCGACGCTTTTTGCAAGGCCTCACGAATTCCAAGCGATGCTGCAATATGAAAAGCTAAATCCGAAGAATCAACAGGATGGGATGCCCCTCCCAATAAAACAACTCTAAAATCTATCATCGGATAACCCGCTAAGGGCCCGAAATGACTTCCCTCGAGAAAACCTTTTTCGATAGCAGAAAAGAATTCTCGAGGAATGGCATTGCCCTTTATCTTGTTCTGAAATTGGAATCCTTCTCCGGGTGACAACGGCTCAACTTCAAACATAATTTTGGCATATTGCCCCTTCCCTCCAACCTGTCGTTCGTAAAGAAAGGTCTGACCGACTTTTTCAAAGATAGTCTCACTATATGCTACCTGTGGATTCCCTGTGTGAGTCGGAATATTAAACTCTCTTCGCAAACGCGTGATCAAAACTTCCAAATGCAGCTCACCCATTCCAGAAAGAACCGTCTGCCCCGTATTCTCATCTACTCTCACCTTAAAGGTGGGATCGTCTTCCGCTAATTTCGACAAGGCCTCCGACAATCTTTCCTGATCGGCCTTCGTTTTGGGCTCAATAGCCATTTGAATAACCGGCTCTGGAAAATGCATTCTTTCCAAAAGTAAATGATGCTTATCATCACAAAGCGTATCTCCGGTACGAGTTAACTTTAACCCTGAAATGGCTACAATATCACCTGTTCCGATTTCTTCAATTTCCGTCCGTTTATCAGCATGCATTAAGAATATTTTCTGAACTCTTTCGCGTTTATTGGCAGTAGGGTTATAAACAACCTGGCCAACACGCGTTCTACCCGAATAAACCCGAATAAAAACTAATTTACCAACATAAGGATCGCTTTGAATTTTGAACGCTAAAGCCGACAAAGGCTCATCATCACTTGGCTTCCGCAGTTCTCGCCTTTCAAAATCATTTACCGAAAATCCTAAAACCGCACTTTTATCGAGCGGGGAAGGCAAATAGTCGACAACCGCATCCAACAAATTTTGCACGCCTTTATTCTTAAACGCACTCCCACATAGCACCGGAAATACTTTTGTTTTTAGCGTTATCTCCCGTATTACACCTTTCAGCAACTCTTCCGAAATATTCTTTTCTTCTATCAAACATTCAAGAATGATATCACTATAATGTGATAATTCTTCCAACATCAACGCTCTATACTTCTGAGCCATCTCTTCCAAATGATGAGGAATTTCTTCAATAACAATATTTTTTCCGAAAGCCTCTTCTGAAAAATAGCACGCTTTCATGGAAACTAAATTAACAACACCACAAAAAGCATCTTCTTCTCCAATAGGAATTTCTAAAATAAGGGGCCGAGCATTTAAGCGATCACGAATCGCCTGAACAGTTGCAAAATAATCCGCTCCAATCCGATCCATTTTATTAATAAAAGCAATCCGTGGAACAGCATATTTGTCAGCTTGCCGCCAAACAGTTTCAGATTGCGGTTGAACTCCCCCCACAGAACAAAAAACAACCACCGCACCATCTAAAACACGAAGGGAACGTTCAACCTCAACAGTAAAATCAACATGCCCCGGGGTATCAATAATATTAATTAAACGATTTTTCCAACGACAGCTTGTCGAAGCTGCCGTTATCGTAATTCCTCGTTCTTTTTCCTGATCCATCCAATCCATTATTGTATTACCTTCGTGTACTTCTCCAGGCCTATGAATTCTTCCCGAATATAACAATATTCTCTCAGTTGTAGTGGTCTTTCCGGCATCAATATGTGCGATGATACCAATATTACGAATATCCTTTATGGGACATTCGCGACCAGCAGCCATTCATCTATCTCCAATGAAAATGAGCAAAGGCTTTATTTGCTTCCGCCATTTTATGAGTATCTTCTTTTTTCTTAATAGCCCCGCCTTCATTATTAGAAGCAGAAATAAATTCCTGAGCAAGCTTCTGGGCCATAGATTTTTCTTTTCGCATATTGGCACCTTCCATTATCCACCGAATCGCCAAAGCCGTACGACGTCCGGGGGGCACCTCAATAGGAATCTGATAATTCGCCCCTCCAATTCGACGAGAACGAACTTCAACGGTAGGCTTTGCATTAGAAAGTGCTTTCTTAAAAATAGCAATCCCATCCTGCTTCGTTTTGAGAGCAATCTCATCAATTGCACCATAAAAAATCTTCTCGGCAATACTTTTTTTCCCTTTTCTCATAATGCCGTTCATAAAGAGTGAAACAAGCTCGTTATTATACTTTGGATCCGGAATTATTTCTCTTTTTACTGGACGTCTTCTACGGGACATGTAACTACTCCTTAAATTAGGCTGCCTTCTTCGGTTTCTTTACGCCATATTTACTACGACTTCGCTTACGCCCCTCAACACCACTCGTATCCAAGGCACCACGTACAATATGATAACGTACACCCGGCACGTCTTTTACTCGGCCACCTCGAATCAAAACGATTGAATGCTCCTGAAGATTATGCCCCTCTCCGGGAATATAGCAAATAACTTCCATTTTATTAGTCAATCTCACACGAGCCACTTTCCTAAGCGCTGAATTTGGTTTTTTTGGGGTTGTCGTATAAACCCTGGTACAAATACCACGTTTTTGCGGATTACCTTTTAACGCGGGTGCAGACGTTCGAACTTTCTTTTTTATCCGCCCGTTTCGTATTAACTGCAAAACATTAGGCATGGGACTCCTTTTTCATTTACAGAAAAGATTTAGAAAATAGCTTTCTTCAATCGAGCTTGTCAAAACTTTCTTTTACTTTACTGCTTATAAATCAAAAGATTATCTCTTCGCCGACTTCCCCCTCCTGGGGAATTTTTTCGAGAATATCCTCACTCTTTAATTCCGCGTCCAATCTAATCTCTGCGTCAAGATCCTTGATTCTCAGCTTTCTGTACTCTTTAGCACCTGTACCACAAGGTATCAGATTTCCCATAATAACATTTTCCTTCAAGCCTACCAACCTGTCAACCTTTCCAGAAACCGACGCATCCGATAAGACGCGAGTCGTTTCTTGAAAGCTTGCGGCAGAGATAAAACTATCGGTTGCTAAAGAGGCTTTCGTAATACCCAGTAATTGAGGTTCATATTGAGCCGGCGTTTTTCCGCTCTCTACAAGCCCTCGATTGACACGACGAACCTCTGTTCTCGAAACGCTCTCTCCTTCGATAAAATCAGAGTCGCCACTTTGCGAAATACGCACCTTTCTTAACATTTGACGCACAATACATCCAATATGCTTATCATTAATATTAACGCCTTGCAGACGGTAAACCTCCTGTATTTCATTGACAAGATATTTCTGAACCGCAGCTTCACCATTAATACTTAAGATATCGTGAGGATCAATCGGCCCTTCGCAAAGACGCTCGCCCGCAAACACATGATCCCCCACATGCACGCGAAGATGCTTCCCATGAGGTAATAAATATTCGCGATTATCTCCCGTATCTGCGGTGACAATAAGTTTACGTTGACCGCGCTCATCATCACCGAATGAAACAACACCTTCGATTTCCGAAACAACGGCGGGATCTTTTGGACGCCTTGCCTCAAACAGCTCTGATACTCTTGGAAGACCGCCCGTAATATCTCTCGTCTTGCTGGATTCCCGGGGAATCTTAACTAAAATATCTCCCGGATTCGCCTTTTGACCATCCTCTGCTATAAGATAGGCGCCTGTCGGAAGTGAAATATTGGATAGCTTATTGTCGTTTTTATCAAGCAAATGGATATGCGGATGTATCTTCTTATTTCGATGCTCCATAATAACGAGGTTTTTCTTGCCTGAATTTTCGTCAAATTCTTCACGAATCGTCTCTTTTTCCTTTATTCCTGAATATTTGACAATACCCTCAATATCCGCTAAAATAAGCAGGTTATAAGGATCCCATTCAAAAAGAATACGATCTTTCTGAATAAGCTCCCCATCTTCTATTCTCAACTTTGCTCCGTAAGGAACCGTATAATGATTTAAAAAACGTCCATTTTCATCCTCTGCATAAAATTCACCGTGACGCCCTATCACTACTTTCTCCGAATTGTTAACTACAAACTTTACATCCTGAAAACGGATCTTTCCGGTTTTTTTCATTAGCATCTTTGATTGAGATGCAATTCTTCCGGAAGTGCCTCCGATATGGAACGTTCTTAATGTCAACTGAGTTCCAGGCTCTCCGATTGATTGGGCAGCCATCACACCAACCGCCTCGCCAAGATCGGTAATCTTGCCAAGAGCCAGGTTTTTACCGTAACACTTAACACAAACACCTCTTTCCGATTCGCAGGTTAGTACAGAACGAGTAGCCACCAATTCTATTCCAGCATCCTCAATGGCCTCTGCAATTTCTTTCGTTATATAATCACCGACACCTGCTATTAATTTATCAGAAACCGGGTGATAAACATCCATCTGGAGAAAACGTCCAACAATTCGACTTGAAAGCGATTCCACAATCTCCTCGCCTTCTTTAAGAGGCTCAACCTCCACCCCACGAACGGTTCCACAGTCTTCTTCCGTTATAATGAGATCTTGAGCAACATCAACTAGGCGACGTGTAAGATAACCAGCATCCGCGGTTTTAAGCGCTGTATCCGCTAACCCTTTTCTGGCACCGTGCGTTGAGATAAAATACTCTAAAACCGTCAAACCTTCCTTGAAATTGGAGGTAATTGGGTTCTCGATAATTTCGCCCACTTGGCCCGTTATTTTCTTTTGCGGCTTGGCCATTAAGCCGCGCATTCCGGCCAATTGCTTGACTTGATCCTTACTACCTCGCGCACCTGAATCGGCCATCATGAAAACCGGATTAAAGCCTTCACAGTCCTCACTCATTCTCGAGAATAAAACTTCCGCAACATCATTTGTAGTATGCGTCCAAATATCAATGATTTTATTATACCGTTCTCCATCGGTAATAACATTTTTCAAATATTGTCGATTAACCTCTTCGACCTCCTTTGCCGCCTTGGCAATCATTTTTGGCTTTTCCTCAGGAATAATCAAATCGTCAATTGAAACGGTCACTCCGGCACGAGTAGCATACTCGAATCCTAAAGCCTTCAATTTGTCAAGAAATTTACAGGTTCTGCTTTTTCCGGCTAAATCATGATAACGACTGATCACATTCCGCAAGCGACCTTTATTCATTGTTTCATTAACAAATCGCAACTCGTCCGGAAGCGTGTCATTAAAAATGGCTCTACCGGGAGTGGTTTTAATCACCTGGCCATTATATTCCAATTTAATAAATTCATGAAGTACAATCGCTTTATGCTCCAATGCCAATACGATCTCTTCCACATTCCGAAAAATTGTCGCGGGCAAATTGTCGCGTTTTTTTACAATTGGCCGTTCCTTGGTCAGATAATAACATCCAATTACCACATCCTGGCTTGGCTCTGCCAAGGGGCGACCCGTGGCGGGATGTAAAATATTATGCGATGAAAGCATAATGACCCGTGCCTCTAATTGCGCTTCCGGAGAAAGGGGTAAATGAACCGCCATCTGGTCTCCATCGAAGTCCGCATTGAATGCTGCACATACAAAAGGATGCAAACGGATCGCCTTGCCCTCAATAAGAACCGGATAAAATGCTTGGATGCCCAATCTGTGCAATGTTGGTGCTCGATTAAGAAAAACAGGATGATCCTCAATAATTTCCTCGAGAATATCCCATACTTCCGGCCGTTCTTTTTCTACAAATTTCTTTGCACTTTTAATGGTTTGCACATACCCTTTTTCTTCTAATTTCCTAATAATAAATGGCTTATACAACTCTAAGGCCATATTTTTGGGCAGTCCACACTGGTGTATTTGAAGCTCTGGCCCAACAACAATAACAGAACGTCCAGAATAATCAACACGTTTCCCAAGTAAGTTTTGTCGAAAGCGCCCTTGTTTTCCTTTTAATAATTCGCTTAAAGATTTAAGGGGCGCTTTTCCTTCTCCTCGTAATGTATATGTCCGTCTACCATTATCAAAAAGCGCATCAATCGCTTCTTGAAGCATTCTCTTTTCATTTCTTAAAATGACTTCAGGCGCTTCAACTTCAATCAATTTCTTTAATCGATTATTTCTATTAACAACTCGCCGATATAAATCGTTCAAGTCGGAAGTAGCAAACCGCCCTCCTTCAAGCGGAACAAGTGGGCGCAAATCAGGAGGGATAACCGGCAGTACATCTAAAACCATCCATTCCGGCTTATTCCCAGACTTTCGGAATGCCTCAACAATTTTCAATCTCTTCATTGCCTCTAATCGTCTCTGCTCGGATTTATCACGCTTAACAACTTCTCGAAGGTCGGTTGCCAATGTTGCCAAATCAACCGCTAACAAAATTTCTCTAATGGCAGCTGCGCCCATTTCCGCCCGAAAACTTTTACCGGATTCAACCAATTCGCTATATTCGTCTTCGGATAACAACTCTTTATAGGCTTTTCCAGAATCTCCCGCTTCCAAAACAATATAATTCTCGTAATATATCACTCGTTCTAAGCTTAAGGTGCTCATACCGAGCACATACCCAATCTTGCTCGGCATGGAACGAAAGAACCAGATATGCGCCACCGGTACAGCAAGTTCAATATGTCCCATACGTTCACGCCGTACTCGAGAATGGGTCACTTCAACGCCACATCGATCGCAAACGACACCACGATACCTTACTCGTTTATATTTACCGCATGAACATTCCCAATTCTTAACCGGTCCAAAAATCCGCTCACAAAACAATCCGTCTTTTTCCGGCTTATAGGAACGATAATTGATCGTCTCCGGCTTGGTGACCTCACCAAAGGACCATCCCCGTATTACCTCGGGAGAGGCGATACGGATACTTATTCTCGATAATGTTTCCGGGATATTCTCTTTATTTTCAGTCAAAGTCGTATCCTCCTCTTTATTCTTCAATACGCATATCAAGACCGAGCGCCTGGATTTCTTTAATTAACACATTGAACGATTCCGGTATTCCTGGTTTTGGCGTATTGTGGCCTTTGACAATAGCCTCATATATCTTTGAGCGACCGACGACATCGTCGCTCTTAACGGTCAAAATTTCCTGAAGTGCATAAGCCGCCCCATACGCCTCCAAAGCCCAAACTTCCATTTCACCGAATCGCTGTCCACCGAATTGCGATTTTCCTCCCAAAGGCTGCTGAGTAACAAGGGAGTAAGGTCCAATTGAACGTGCATGTATTTTATCATCAACAAGATGTGCCAACTTTAGAATATACATGGTACCAACTGTAACATGCTCATGAATTGGTTCACCCGAACGACCGTCAAAAAGCTGCATCTTTCCATTGAGTGACATTTTTGCACGCGCGAGAAAATCGGTAATTTCATTATACCGAGCCCCATCAAAAACGGGCGTTTCCACCTTAACACCCAGGGCATTTGCAGCCAATCCGGAATGGGTCTCCATAATCTGTCCAACATTCATTCGCGATGGAACACCCAGAGGATTCAATATAACATCAACAGGAGTCCCGTCCTCCATATAGGGCATATCCTCCAAAGGCACAATCTTTGCAATGACGCCCTTATTCCCATGACGTCCAGCCATTTTATCTCCGACAGAAACCTTCCGTTTTGTCGCAATATAAATTTTAACAAGTTGAAGAACCCCGGGTTTCAGCTCTTCCCCTCGAACAATCTTATCGATTTCCTTTTCCAGCTTCTCTTCAAGCTCCAGAATTCTCTTGTTGGCAATATGAAGCAGCTCTTTCGCCTTTGCGTTAGGCTTAACCTCTTTCACAACATCATCGCTTGTTAAGAAACGTGTTAAATTCACCTTTTTAAAGATTTCCTTGCTGAACTTCGTTCCTTCTTTTACCAGGATTTGTCCGGTTTCAGAATCTCGAATCTCCACCATTTCGCACCCTTTTAGGATATCGAGAAGTTTGTCGTCACGGACTTTCCGAATAGCCTCGATCTGCTTACCGAGCTCCGATTGCAAATCCTCTATCATCTGCTTGTCTTTTTTCTTGGCTCCCTTACTGCGATCTTTTCTGGAAAAAAGCTTCGCATCAATCACAATGCCTCTGACGCCAGGCGGTACCTTTAAAGAAGAATCCTTTACATCAGATGCCTTTTCACCGAAAATGGCTCTTAAAAGACGTTCTTCTGGGGTCAACTCCGTTTCACCACGAGGAGTAACCTTACCAACCAAGATATCCCCTTGTTCAACTTCGGCACCAATGCGAATAACCCCATTTTCATCAAGGTGACGAAGGGCTTCTTCGTTGATATTCGGGATTTCTCTAGTAATCTCTTCAGGACCACGTTTGGTATCCCGGACTTCGAGTTGAAACTCTTCAATATGAATAGAGGTGAAAACATCATCTTTCAACAATCTTTCGCTGATGATAATGGCGTCTTCAAAATTATATCCACACCAAGGCATGAAAGCAACAGTCACATTTCTGCCCAAAGCCAATTCCCCATGGTCGGTTGCAGGGCCATCCGCCAACACATCCCCTGCTTTTACCTTTTGACCGGCTTCAACAATAGGACGTTGATTAAAACAGGTATCTTGATTGGTCCGTTCAAATTTACGTAAAACATACACATCGGTTTCCGGAAACTCGGCATAAGAATCCTCATCTTTTGCCTTTCCCTTTCTACGTACGATGATTTTATCCGCATAAACACGCTCGACTACACCATCATGCTTAGCCAATACCATAACGCCAGAATCATAGGCGGCTTTTGCCTCCAAACCGGTTCCGATAATAGGCGCATCAGGCACCAAAAGCGGAACCGCCTGCCTCTGCATGTTAGAACCCATTAATGCACGGTTTGCATCATCGTGTTCCAGAAACGGAATAAGTCCTGCCGCAACAGAAACCAATTGTTTTGGAGAAACGTCCATGAAATCTACTTTTTCCGGCGGCAGATAAGGGAAATCTCCTTTTTGTCTGCATTGAATGCGTGCATTCTTGAATCGTCCATCTTCCGTCAACGGTTCATTCGCTTGCGCAATGGCATATTTATCCTCATCATCCGCAGTCAGGTAAACAATATCGTTTGTCACCTTTCCATTCTTGAGGACATAATAAGGCGTTTCCAAGAACCCAAACCGATTGAATTTCGCGTACGTACATAGAGAAGAAATCAACCCGATATTCGGGCCTTCCGGCGTCTCAATTGGGCAAAACCGCCCATAGTGAGAATGGTGAACATCTCGCACTTCAAAACCCGCACGTTCACGCGAAAGTCCTCCAGGCCCAAGAGCGCTAATACGACGCTTATGCGTTAAACTGGCTAACGGATTCGTTTCGTCAAGAAATTGAGAAAGCTGACTACTCCCAAAAAAGGAGCCAATAACCGTTGTCACGGTTCGCGCATTGATTAAATCCTTAGGTGTAATGGTCTCATTATCGCGAATAGCCAAACGTTCCTTCACCGTCCGTGCCAAACGCATAAATGCGGCTTCAAATTGAATACGAAGCAACTCCCCGACTGTTCGCGCACGACGATTGCCTAAATGATCGATATCATCCAAAATAAACCCTTGTGCACCTTCATACAACCTTACAAGATACCGCATCGTCTCTATTATATCCCGCGTCGTCAAACAACGGGACGTATCTTCTTGATTGCCGTACAATTTCTGATTTAACTTATAGCGTCCAACATCTCCCAAATCATAACGTTTTGGATCAAAAAATAATCTTTGAAAAAACTGCCTGGCCGTCTCAGCATTCGGCGCTTCGCCGCTTCGAATATCAGAATAAATACGTATCAATGCTTCATCTTCATTGGCCGTTTTATCCTCGCCTAATGTTTTTACCACAACCGAATCCTCAAGCCCGGATCCCTTCAGCACCGTCACGGAGTGTATTTTTTCAGCAAGTAGTTCGATTTTTTCTTCCGTCAGAACACCGCCGGACTCCAAGAGCATTTCGCCCGTCTCTTTATCAACCGCATCCTCAGCTAATATCCGGCCTTTAGCTGTTTCTTTTCCCTTGTCATTCAGCTTAATTTCTTCTTTATCATAGAATATTGACAGAATCGCCGTATTGGTCGAGTGGCCCAAGGCTCTCAAAAAGCTGGTTGCTGCAAATTTTTTACGGCGATCGATACTGATAAATAAAACACCTTTTGTGGAGATGATAAGCTCTAACCAGGCTCCTTTAAAAGGAATTATTCTCCCCTTCAATTGCTGAATATCCTGCAATCCGGCTTCTTCATCAAAAAACACACCTGGAGAGCGATGCAATTGACTTACAATGACCCGCTCCGCCCCATTGATTATGAATGTTCCCGTCTCCGTCATATACGGGATATCACCCAAATAAACTTCGTTGGTGATTTTTTCCTTGAAACGTTTTGTCTCGCCATCTTTTTCATAAACCACCAAGCTTAACACCGCTTTTAACGGGACGGAGTAGGTCATGTCCCGCTCTTTGCATTCTGTAATGGAATATTTTGGCACCCCTAACGAATACTCCAGGAATTCAAGCGAAAAATTTCCTTTTGAATCAGAAATTGGAAAAGTTTCTTTGAAAACACCCTGAAGACCGGAAGCGGATCTCTCAGTAGGTAAAACGTTTTCTTGCAAAAAATCACTAAAAAACTGCAACTGAATATTCAGAAGATTCGGAATCTCTGCGAGATTCTTAATTTTTGAAAATGATACTCTTTCGCTCATCCATTTCCCGCTTTCAAAGAAAATAGGACAACATTGTCTTTCATTATGAAAGACAATGCCCTTGATTTATCTTGTAAAATGGCTTTCAAGCTTAAAAGCTTTATTTGATCGCGGCTTTTGCGCCTTCGGCTTCAACCTTCTTCTTTATTTCTTCAGCTTCAGCTTTAGGAACACCTTCCTTAACCGCCTTAGGCGCACCATCCACCAGGTCTTTCGCTTCCTTGAGCCCCAACCCCGTGATCTCACGAATCACTTTGATGACCTTAATCTTATTTGCGCCCGCTTCTTCCAGAATAACATTAAATTCCGTCTGCTCTTCGACCGCAGCAGCCGGCGCAGCAGGACCTGCAGCCGCCACAGCCACAGGTGCTGACGCCTTAACGTCAAACTTATTTTCCACCATTTTAATAAGCTCGGAAAGCTCCAACACAGTCTTGCTAGCGATGGAGTCGATGATTTCCTGATTTGTCAATGCGGTTGCCACGAGAACCTCCTTTAAAGTATGGTTTTATTAAAATTGCGACTTTGCGTCTATTTATTTTCCTGTTCTTTTTTTTCCTTAACAGCACTAATTGCATAAGCGAAACCTGCAACAAGCGCTTGCAGAGTACCGGCAAACTTAACAATAGGTCCCTGAAGACCGTTTGCCAACATTCCAATCAACTCCTTCCGGCCAGGCATTGTGGCCATTTTCTCGATTTCCTTTTCACCGATAATCTGTCCATTGACGAGTGCAACCTTGAAACGGGGTAATTTCGATTTCTGCTTCTTTGCAAACTCAGTCACCAGACGTGCCGGTGCGATTTCATCATTCGGACAAGCAGCCAGGGCGGTAGGGCCTATCATACTGTCTTTTAGCTTGGAATTTATTCCTTCTTTATCGATAGCCCTACAGATAAATGTATTTTTAAAGACCTTAAAGAATACATGTTCATCCCGCATCCTTTTTCTTAAATCATTGGCCTCTTCCACAGTGAGACCCATAAAATCAATAAAATAAACGGCAGAAGACTCCTTAAATTGCGTTCCAATAGCTTCAATCGCTTTTTCTTTTTCAAGTAATGTCGTTTTCATTTTCAGGCTCCCGAAAATTAATCATGCCGCTTCAACGAACGATGGATCGAGCTTGATGCCTGGTCCCATTGTCGTTGATATATATATTTTCTTCAGAAATGCACCTTTTGCCGAAGCAGGCCGGGCTTTGACAATACTGGCTAAAACCGCCTTAATATTTTCCTTCAGCGCAGGCAATTCAAAGGAGATTTTCCCTACCGGCGCATGAATAATACCCGCCTTGTCAATCCTGTATTCAACTTTTCCGGCCTTAATCTCCTTAATCGCTTTTCCAACATTCATGGTCACCGTTCCGGTTTTAGGATTGGGCATGAGGCCGCGCGTACCAAGAATTTTTCCCAGCTTGCCCAAAATCTTCATCATATCCGGGGTGGCAACCGTAGCTTGAAAATCAAGCCAACCACCCTGAATTTTTTCAACCAGGTCTTCGGCTCCTATAAAATCAGCTCCCGCAGCCTTGGCCTCTTCCGCCTTTTCCCCTTTTGCAAACACCAAGACCTTGACACTTTTCCCTAATCCGTTTGGAACCGCAACCGACCCTCGTACAGCCTGATCCGATTTCTTAGGATCAATCCCCAGTTGTATGGCCAGATCAACGGTTTCGTTAAACTTGACCTTGGCCGCTTCTTTGAGAAGCTTCAGAGCTTCCTCAACAGGATATTGCCTCGTTTTATCAACCGTTTTATAAACTTCACGAATTCGTTTCGAGCCTTCCATATTCACTTTCCTCTAAAAGAAGTATAGTTTTAGTCTGCGATCTCGATACCCATACTACGAGCGGTCCCCATAACTTGAGACATGGCCGTATCAATATTCTTAGCCGTCAGATCCTTCATTTTGAGCTCGGCGATTTCCTTAACCTGCTGCCGCGTGACCTTGGCCACCTTTACGCGGTTAGGCTCCTTGCTTCCGGACTCTATCTTGGCCGCCTTCTTCAGCAGAATGCTGGCAGGCGGAGTCTTGGTGATGAAAGCAAAAGAACGATCCGCATAAACGGTAATCACTACAGGAATGATTAGCCCACGATCATTTTGCGTCTTGGCATTAAACTGTTTACAAAACTCCATAATGTTCACACCATGAGGGCCTAAAGCAGAACCTACCGGAGGTGCCGGGTTTGCCGCACCCGCCGGGATTTGGAGCTTGATTTTGGCAACTTCTTTCTTAGCCACGGTTTCCTTCCTTTATAATGGGGTCACCTGCAGAAAATCCAATTCCACAGGGGTCAGCCTGCCGAAGACACTGACCATAACCTTGAGTTTGCCTTTTTCAACCGATATTTCATCAATCGTGCCGTCAAAATCTTTAAACGGCCCGTCTTTAATTTTCACAGAATCCCCGACCAGATAGGGAATCTCGGAATCCGCCTTCCTTTTTTTCGGATCCAGTCGGCTTAATATCCGTTCCGCTTCTATCTCTTTCAATGGAAGAGGCTTTCCGGTGCCGCCCATCACAAAATTGGTTACGCCCGGCGTATCCATGACAAGATGCTGACTCTCCTTGTTGAGCTCCATCTCCACTAAAAGATAACTGGGAAAAAATTTCTTGGTTTGAGATACCTTCTTACCTTTTTTTATCGTCAGGACATCCTGCGTGGGCATTAAAATCCGTCCGAACAAATGTTCAATTTTTTCGATCTGAATAAAATGTTCTAACTGTTCCTTGACGCGAGCTTCCTGCCCCGACAGGGTATGTATGGCAAACCATTTCATGGCCATGATAATCTCTTCTTTCCGTATTTAAAGAATGAGTCCGACAATCTGAGTCAGGATTTTATCGGCCACCATGATATAGAAGGCGAACATCAGACTGATGACGACAACCAATATCGTTGAATAAAACAACATGTCCCGTGTTGGCCAAACCACTTTCTTTAGCTCCGCCACAACTTCCGTAAGATATAATACTATCTTTTTCATTTTTATTTTCAGGTCTGGAGGGACTCGAACCCCCAACCAATGGTTTTGGAGACCACTACTCTACCAATTGAGCTACAGACCTAAATTCCATCTCCATTCTTTTAGCGTGTTTCCTTATGCGAGACCCGCTTGTTGCATTTCTTGCAGAATTTGACATATTCGACCCGTTCCGAATGTAGACTTTTATTCTTCGCAGAAGAATAGTTCCGGCTCTTACAGGCCGTGCATTCCAAAGTAATGATTTCGCGCACAATAATC
>Ga0156536_1038_pt2 | contig 14342 bp, 6 predicted proteins | sample RifOxyB2_FD_111931 | JGI IMG/M metagenome (GOLD analysis project Ga0156536, IMG submission 111931) | Elusimicrobia bacterium RIFOXYB2_FULL_49_7 | reverse complement strand
GTATCTCGGCATTGATATGGTGGGTAACCGTTCTCCGGAATATGTTCAGAAATATTTCTTTGACACCCAAGCTCCCCGACTCTCAGTTACACCTGGCAGCGGGAAGTTCGGCAATGCCATTCAGGTTAAAATTCTATCCTCGGAACCGGCCGATATTTTCTATACCCTGGACAATGCCTTGCCAACCCGGCAGTCGATTCCTTACCGAAATGCCATTGCCATGACCGTCTCCTGTACGTTGAAGGTTATTGGGATCGATCCTTTCGGCAATAGCGGAGACGTGGTCAGTGCGGCCTATACGATTGATACGCGGATACCGGTGGCGGCCATTTTTCCGGAGGGCGGCATATTCAATAAAACAACCCGGGTCACCTTTTCCGTATCAGAAGGCGCTCGCGCCTTCTATTCTTTTGATGAATTCGCCCCTCTTTCCGTTTATACGCCCTACACCGGTCCCATCCTGCTGAAACCGGGTCAGACCATCATCAGTTATTTTGCGGAGAACGATGTGGGCACCCGTTCGAACCTGATGAAAAAAATATTTATTGTGGATATGTTTTCACCCAAGGTGGATGCCTTGGCCAAGGACTTGGGGGATAAGCGGGGGGTGATCCTGCGGGCCAATGAAAAGGCGACTTTTTTTTATACCCTGAACGGGTCTCCGCCGTCGGATAAATCCAAGTTGTACACTGGGCCCATCTTTATTCCTAAAAAAGGAACGGTTCAACTCCGGGTCTTTGCGCGGGACATGGCCGGCAATACCTCGGACGATTTCTCTCAAAAATTCAGTTATGATGTCACGCCGCCTACCGTAACCTTGGCCTCACCCGGAGGCGTGTACAACCGGCCCATTATCATCCAACTGATCCCCAATGAACCGTCCCGTATTTTTTATACGCTTGACAATACAATTCCCACCGAAACCTCGCCCGTTTATTCCGACCCTTTTTCGCTCACCCGGGAAGGCAAGACGGTGCTGACCTTTTTTGCCTTGGATGAGGGGGACAATCGGTCGGAACTCTACTCGGTGGTATATACGTTGGATCAGACTCCGCCGACCGCAAAACCCAAGATTGAACGGAGCGTGGAAAATAAACAGTTTATCATTTCTTTTACCTTGCAGGACGATGAGCGCCTCTTTTATACCCTGGACGGCAGCGATCCGCTGCCCAATTCGCCGGCATACCGGCAGCCCCTTTCTGTGCCGGCCGGAACGGTGCTGAAATATGTGGCTGTGGATGCGGCGGGCAACCGGACCGAGGTGAGAACCGTCAGCGAAATCATCCTACCGAGTGTGGTGGCCACCCCAACAGGCGGAATTTTCAATCGGGTCACCAAAGTACAACTGGTTGCCAATCTGCCCGGTCGGGTTTATTACCGCATGGAATCCAAACGTCAGGGAAAGGGCGACTTTCTCGAGTACATGGCGCCGCTCGTACTGAATGCCAATGGGTTGTACAAACTGGAATATTATTCCGCGGACCAACAGGGAAACCAATCCGTCATTCATGAGGAAAGTTATCTCATCGATCTTTTCCCGCCGGAGATCGATGTCTATACCACGCGCAATCCGATTGAATCCACCATCACGGTCCATTTTCAGTGTTCGGAGAATGCCACGCTTTATTACACCCTGGACGGCAGCAATCCCATGGTCAGTCCGACCGCCTCCATTATCGGCAACAAATACTTTCGATCCAAGGATAAGGTGGTCTTTAAGCGGGCCGCCGAGGATGTGCAGATGAGTTTTGTGGGTGAAGACTTGGCGGGTAATCGCAGCCCCTTATATCAGTTCGATATCAATCTGCCGACCGTCATGGCCAGCCCGTCGGGCGGCGAATACAATAGAATCCTCAACGTGACCCTGTTGACTTACAACCAAGCCACTATTTATTACACCCTCGACGGTACGGCCCCCACCGAACGTTCTTCCGTATACCGTCAGCCGATACCGGTGACAAAGAATGCGGTTTTTCGTTATTTCGCCATCGACGGTTTCGGGTATCGCGGACGAATCGGGGAAAGCCGTTATGCCATTGATCTGCCGCCGCGTCCGGATTTCGAGGTCCTGTCCGATACGTTGATGGAAGGCGTTCCCGTGGTTTTTGATGCCTCCCGTTCTGTGGATGAAGAGTCCGATTTCTCCGCTCTTCTTTTTCAGTGGAATTTTACCGGAGACACGCTGGTTAAAGGCGCTTGGTCCGCCGTTCCGCGGGATACGGTGGTTTTTCGGACGCCCGGGGTCCGGCGTGTTACGCTTCATGTCAAGGATGCCGGAGGACAGACGGCCTTTATCGTCAAACGGGTGAGCCTCCGGAAGGACTGTTCGCAGGACATGGTTGCCCTGACGGACGGCGATCGCGCTTTTTGCATGGATCGCTACGAATACCCGAATATTCAGGACCGTCTGCCGCTGACCGGTGTGACTTGGGTCGAGGCGGTCATGCGCTGCCGCAATCTCGGAAAAAACCTATGTACGTATTCAGAATGGGAGGCGGCCTGCCGGGGAAGCCGCGAAAACGAATATCCTTATGGAAACGCCTACCGCCGTGAACGATGCAATGTAGAGAGCGACCGTTTGCTGCCTGCCGGGACACTGACGAATTGCCAAAGCGAGGAGGGGGTGTATGACCTGACCGGAAATGCCTGGGAATGGCTGGAGGACCGGAAGGATGGTTATAACCGGATTGTGGGTGGGAATTATCGTTACGGTCGGAATGCCCGGTGTGAAGCCACATTTCCCAACCTTTTGTCCAGCACGGACAGCACCATAGGATTCCGATGCTGCAAATAGATCGTCGTTTTTCCCTGCGGGCTTTTTGGGTCTGCATTCTGTTGGCCTCGCCGTTGATGGGTTACTATATCATGGATGCACCGCTGAAGGATTTCAGTTCGGCGGATCGTTTCGATGTGTCGCTCCTGCCTGCGGCTTATGCGGAAGTAGCGGTCGAGTATAAAAAGGGGAACTACCGGCTCTGCATTCTTCAACTGAATACTTTGCTGGAGATGGCGCTCCCGGACGGCAGACTCGACCATTATCTGCTCATGGCCGGGGAATGCTACTATCAACTCGACCTGGGTAAATTCGCTTCCACGCTTTTTCAAAAACTGGTCCGCGAATACCCGGACAGCCCGCTCCATTCCTATGCGCTGTACCGTCTACAGGAGGACGCTTATTCTCGGGGAGATTCCGCTTCGGCCGAGTATTATTACCGGTTGATTCAATCCGGGACTGCGGGAACGGATATCCGCCGCGCGTCCAATTTCCTGGAGGGAAAACGGTTGTACAAGGCGGGTCGTGTGGATGAATGCGATCGACTGCTGGCCGCCCTTCCGAAGAACACGGACCTGTATTATCCCGCCCTTTTTATCCGTGCCCTGTGTTCCATCACCCGCAACGACATCGAACGGGCCATGCTGCAACTGGACGGTGTGTTGCAACATGCCGCCAATGACGGATTACGGGACGAGTCACTGATCCTTTATGCGGAGCTCTATCTGAAGATGAACCGTCACGCTCAGGCCATTGCGTTGTTAAAGACGCTTCGTGAGGATTCTCCGAAATACGGCCGGGCCCTGCTGCTCATCATCCAATCCTACCTCAAAACCGGCAACCTGGATCAGGTGGTCCTCAATGGTGAAAAGCTGCTTCGGTTGTCGGATGTGACCTATCTTTTTGAAACCGCCATGGTCTTGGAGGAGGCGTATCTCAAGCGTCAGGAGAATGCGCGGATCGATTCTTTGCGTGCTTATGTGGAAACCACTGTCCGGCGAAAAAAACTGGTCTATGACCTGTACCGTGAAATCGATATCCTGTCCGAAATGGAGGCTTCCTTCAGTCATCACTATCTGGCCTTTTCCGCAGGGCTTAAGGAACGCACCAGCCGCCACCGGGCTGAAGCCCTCTTTTCCGGATTGTCAGGTGATATTCGTGACCTCCGTGATCGTGAACTCAGGCTCCTAAAGGAGATGGACCCGGAGAATATCGCCATCCACCGCTCGGGTTTTTTTGAAATACGGTATTTGGATTTTGTCAACCGCCGTATGGAGGAATTGACCCGGAGCGCGGATACCTTGTCCGATCGCATCCGTCTTCTATCCGCCCGTCGGGACTCCTCGCTGACCGCCCTCGAGGAACGTCAGCTGTTGACGGAACGATCCCTGCTGCTGGACAGCCTTCAATCCCTTCGGGAACTGAAGCGGGATGTTCAGGTCAATAGCTTGGGTGAAAACGCGGTGCTTCGGGAAACCGAGACGCTCCAGGCCAAGTTTGTGGACTGGAGCTTGAGTCGCCTGGATGTCATGAAAAACCGGCTTAAGGAGGTGTACCGCGACCTGTCCCGGCTGGATAAGTCGCCCTCCCCGGAGGTCCCTTCCCGGGAGATGCTTGAGAAGGAAGCCGGTTTCTTGGAGGCCCGCATCCGATTGGACCGAGACGCGCTCATCGGCAGTATCCGAACGTTGGTCGATCTTTCCCCTTTCGGTCGTTATACCGACCAGTTCCTCATCCGACTTTCCGAACTCGAATATGAACGTATACAGATTGATTTTGAAACCCGTCTGGACCGATATGAGGCCGACTATAAGCGATTTGAGCAGGGCGAACTCAAGGAGGAACCGGAATATCCGCGATACGACTTTACCTCTGCATTGCTTGTTTATAAGCGCATTGTCCGGGATTTTCCCCAGTCCGATTTGTCTGATGATGTGTTATATCTGACCGGGTTGTGCCACAAGAAAATGGACGAGGGGGAAAAGGCCAACAAGGCGTTTGAAATTCTGGTTGCGCAATATCCCAACAGTGAATATGCGTCTGATGCGCTGATGGAGATCGGGAATTATTACTTTAATAATCCGGAACTGGCCCAGGGAAAAGGATACATGAAGGCCATCGATATTTACAAGCAGATCCTGAAACACCGTGAAAGTGAGAAATTCGTAGAGGCTCTCTACCGGTTGGCCTGGTCTTATTACATGATAGACAAATATGACGAAGCCATCACGGTTTTCCGTCACCTGATTGAAGAAATCGACATTTCCGAAAACTATTCATCCGATGAGGCAAAGAAAGCGCAGAACCCGCTGTTCAAGGCCGAGGCCATTGAATATATCGCCATCAGTTTATGTGAAGTGGACGATTTAAAGAATGCCCGACGCTTTCTGGATATGATTGGCAACAACCGCTATTCCCTGATGGTCATGAATCGGATGGGTGTCTATTATGAGGAACAGCTTGAATATGAGCGGGCCATGGAATGTTTCGCCTTGGCCATGAAGAAATATTCGGACCTGGATGCCGTATTGGACGCCCGGATGGGCCATATACGCTGTTTGGAACGGTTGGAACAATACGACAAGGCGCGGGAGGAAAAGGAGGACTTTTTCCGGATTTACGGCCGAGGGGCGAAGTGGCAGGCACGGATGTCGGATCCGGCGGCACGTTCGCGGGCCGATTCCCTGTCCATTCTCTGCATCTTGTCCGTGGCCCAGGCGCACATCAACTCGGCGCTCAAGGGGGAGGGCGAGGAGGCCTATATCAAGACGATCAAGGCGTATGATGCGCTGCTGTTGGTCTATCCGGATGAAGCCGGATCCGAAGAGGCGCAATGGAATACGGCGCTTATTTATGAGCAGAACCTTCACCGGTATGACGATGCGCGCCGGACCTATCTTGGCGTCAGCGCTCGGAAAAACGGCAAACACACCGAACAGGCGGCGGTGAATGCCATTGCCATGGCCCAGCAGCTTGATGAAGACGGGCGGTTCGGGGCGGACAGTTTGTCGGTACGGGATCAGAAGGTGGTGGAGGCATGCCGCAACTATGCCCTCCTTTTTCCGGACAGCGGAAAAGTAGTCGAAGTGGCCTCCATCGCAGCGGCCATTTTCTTCAATCGTAAATTTTATCCCAAGGCTCTATCCGCCTATCAGAAAATACTGGCCCGTTGCGGTGAAAGTACGGATAAGCTTTGTCTGGATGCGCTTTTCTTTATCGGTCAGAGTTATTCCGGAATGAACGATCACTTCCATGCCGAAGAGAGCTATGCGAAGCTGTACGCCATCGCACCGTATGGCAGTCTGAAAGAGGATGCCAAGAAGCGTATGGTCGAATCGGCTTTTCAATATGCGGATAATTTGCGGCAGTCGCACGAATTTGAGAAGGCCGCCCAGCTTTTTCTTTCCATTGAGAAAAAATACCCTTTTTACGACAATCTTGATGTGGTTCTGTTCAATGCCGCGGATGCCTATGAAAAGATGAGGCAGTGGAAGCGGGGGGCGGAGGTATACCGCTGGGTGGCGGACCGTTTCCCGAACAGCAAATTGGCGGACGGCGCCCTGTTTAACGGTGCCCTCTGTTTTGAGAACGACTCCGCTTATCAGGAGGCCATTGCGAACTATGAACGGTTGCTGTCGACCTATCCCGCTTCCCCCAAAGCCAGGGATGCGTTGTACAATATCGGCCTTTGTTATGAAAAGTTGAAGGATTACGACAAGATGGCCGAAGCGAATGAACGGTATGCGGAAAAGTATCCTGATTCCAAGGATGTGGAACAGATGTTGCTGGCTTCGGGCCGTTTTTTTTATCAGTCTGAGAAACTGGATCGTGCCCTTCGCGCCTTTGAAAACTTCGTCCGCCGTTTTCCCGGATCTGCCAATGAAATCGAAGCGCGTTACCATGTCGGTCTTATCCTTTTCAAAATGGGAGACAAGAGCGGTGCAGAGAGCGCCTTCCAGGAACTTTTGCGGCGTAATCAGGCGTTGGCCGCTCAAAAGACGAACAACGATTATTATGCGGCCGAGGCCCTTTTCCGGTTGGCCGGAATGATGCGGGAGAAATATCTGGCCATCCGCTTTACGCTGCCGGAAAAAAACATGGAAAAACAGCAGGAGGAGAAGGCCGACCTCCTGAAAAAGACGGTGGAGATGTATGCCCAGGTCATTGCCATCAAGTCCGAGCATATCTTTGAAGCGGCCTATCGTATCGGCGAAGCCTACAGCCATTTTGCGGACATCTATTATGCGCAGGAGCGCAATCCCAAAAACGATGAGGCCAAACGGTTGCTTTTCGAGCGGGATATCAATCTTTCCGCTCTGGATCTTTATGAAAAATGCGTGGAGCCCCATTTGGCCAATGTGATGCTTGCCAAAGGAATTCCATCGGATTCCTTGAAACCCGATCAGCGCCGTTTTATTGAATTGTCCCGACAGGCGCTCCAACAGACCTTCCTGCGGCTCGGCGGGGTTCATGAGCGAAATGCGGAACTTTTCTTGCAGGCCAAGGTTCCGGACAAGCTGTCCAAATTGCCGATTCAGAGTTATCTGTATCGTCAGAAGATCATTGAAACCGTGGAGCCCTTTCTGGAGCAGGCTCTTGAAGAGTATATCACGCTTTCAAAAAAAGCGGTTGAAAAAGGGTTGTCCGATTCGTTGGTCATCGCCCTTCGGGATTCGGCTTCCCGCATTCTGTACCAACGGGCGGCGCTATTCGGCGATTTGGCTTCCGAAATGCTCGATCATCCCGCTATCCCCGAAAAAATAAAGGACGAGGCGCGGGAGGAGATTGTTTTCCAGCTCGAAGACATGGCCTTTGAAATTCAGGATCGGGCGCTTGAGAAATTCGAAGAAGGATACGCTTTTTTACAAAAGGAGGGGATTGCCTCGGCCTATACCCAGAAGATTTTAGAACGGCTCAAAGTGATGGACCCCCAGAAATATACGCCGCAAGAGGCCATTCGGACCGCGATTCTTTTATCGGACTTGGCGTGGAAGCAATGCCATGACCCCTTTCCCGGGTGGACCCGTTGCGATAAACCCGATTCTCTATGGCTGCCGAGCACCGTATCGGGTGACAAACCGCCTGAATTTTGGCCCCAACCCAAAGCGTCGACTCTGACTCGTCAGATGCCGGCCTTGTATGCAAAACGACTATTTTATCTGAGCGGACGACCCAATCGCTCACAGGCGATTATTGCCAGCCGCGGGACGTATCGGTTATATGTAAACGGGGTCTTTATTGCAACCGATTCCGGCAAAGCGCATACCTCTCTGAAGGCGGATACCTTTGATGTCAAGGCCTATCTGACCGGAGGCGACAATGCCGTTTCGATTTCAATCCGAAGTCAAGACAATGACTGCAGAATTCTTTTCGCGTTAACGGTGGAGGTGGATACCTCCATGAAATATCAGAGTGCCATAGGCCTGCCGCCGCTATGGGACGAAGAATCCATTTCTGTTTCAGGTCCGGTCGTCACGGCTCCTGTTCCGGTTGCTGCCAAGCCGTTGCCGTCCTCTCCGGATTCTGCCGCGGTAGCGTTATCTCCGACGCCGGTTATCCCGGTTGCGCCCGCACCGGCTCCCTCCGTGCGGCAGGATGTTTTATCCAAACCGTCGTCTGCGCCTGTTGCCGTGGACAAGGTTGCCGACGAGTTGGCGGCGATTGAGAAGGAATTTAAGAATTATTCCGAATTCAAAAACGCCATCAACGAGGCCGTGAACCAGGAGCAGGAGGTTCAGAAGGAAGTCCGGAACGTGCAGGCGCGCGTACGCGGCTTGAAATATAAAATCGACTCCATGAATGAGAAAATCGATGCGGTCAAGAATGATGTCAAGGTTTACCAGAAGATTTTGGACAGTAAGGAACGGCGGAAATAGCCGATCCGACTGTTTGCAGCAGTCCGACCCGTAGGGTCGGGCGCGACATGAACGGCAGATAGGCGTCCTGACGATAAAGCCCGATACGGTGTTCTTTTTCCTCGAACCGCTGACCCGTCGGACACTGAAAAAAACAGCTCTCCTCATACGCTCCTTTTTCCAAACTAGAGAGCGGCGCCAGTAGGAGAGGCAGGTGAAGCATCCTTACCGTATCCTCTTTTCCCATCCATAACGAGATGAAGGCATCCCCTTTTGCGGACGATCGGCCTTTCCAAAATTGTGTCCGTAGAATGAAACCCTCCGGCACTGTTTCGAGCTCACTTTTAAGCCATTGCCAGTCCGCGGTGGTATCGGTGGATAGGGGTGCCTTGTCCAGGCGTTTTAACGAAAAAGGGGTTCTCGGCGGTCGGCCCTTCTTGAAAATCAAAAGACCGTCCGTGAACGAGGTGACGTAGAATTCTTCGGAAGATAATAATTCCGAGCAGCGGCTGCGGCGTACCTCAAATGGAACGTGGCTCAGAGTTTCAAAGAAATCGAAAAGATAGCAGTCGGTACCGGATAGTCTTGTCGGGAAAGGGTGGAGAAAGGCTTGTTCACGGTCAACTAATTTGGTTCGAAGCGCATTGTCCGATGCGATGGAAATATCCGTTGGGAGCGTTTTTAATAAAGAATCTGCGATATGGTCATGAGGGGTGTAATGGTAATGAAATACATTCCGGTATTCCGGATGGAAAAAGAGTTCGGATAGATTCCCGCCGATAATCGTACCCGGATACAAGAGGGAAACAAGCAGTGCCGGCAGAAGCGTCAAACGAATCACCCTTTTCCGCATCTGCATTGTGTCCAGCCCCCGAAGACCTTCCACGCACACGATAAAAAGCGGGGCCAGGAAAAGGGCGTGCCGATGGTTGCTGAAGAGCGTCTGATGGCCCAGAAAGAGAAGCGCGACGAAGAGGGGAAGAATCAATAGCACACCCCGTGGAAACCGCAAAAGGGAATGATTCAAGATAATCAGCAAAAAGAGTGTCTTGATAAAGCTGTCCCGGGTGAAAAGGGTTTGGAATGCGGATTGAAACGGTGCCATGAGAGAGGTTGCCGAGAAGTCGGTCGGTATCACCAAGGCATGAGATTCGCCGGCCAGATGAAGCGTCGGACTTCCAAAGAAACGAAAAGCCAATGGGGTGATGAGGAAATATTGTGCCAATGCCAGAAGGATGAGTTGAATTCCTTGTTGCCGATGGTTTTTAAGGATGAGCAATCCGAGCAGTAGGTTGACGAGTGACACATATTCTTTGCAGAGCGTGGCCAGGAGAATGCAAAGCCAGAAGAACCGTATCCGCCCCTTCTTGAGAAAAAGCCAGGCCAGGAGCTGAGGGAGAATCATGAAGGGGTCGCTATGAAAATCACTGAGATTGAGCGGGTGAAGGAAGGGGAGGCAAAGAAAGGACAAGGCCAAAAACAGGGCGGTCCAATCGTCTTTCAGGCGATGGCGTGCCAGAAAGAAGAGGGCCAGGGCGGCTCCGGAAAGCGCTGCGCTTTGAAGGAAGAGCAGTGTTTCGGCAAAGGGGAATAGGGCGAAAATGGGGATCAGGAGCAGGAAGATAAATTCCGTATGGCCCGCCCACCGACAGACATTGCCGTTGTTCATGGTCATTTCCATGAAACGGCCGTGCAGGGTGTTGTAAAAGGCTTGCAGGATATTGCCCAGATCGAGGTCCGTATTAAAAGCCGTGTACCGTTTTATCGAGAGGAGGGTAAAAAAGAGTGTATAAGCGATGACCACGGACAGGCATATCATAAAAGGGGTCTGTTTTTTAGTCATGCTTTTACTCCGGAGAGGGCCAAGACGGTAATATTCATGACCTCATCCGGACGACCTTGGAAATGAGGATGCAGATGCTTCTTGATAAGGCGATAGGCTTCCGGGGCGCGGGAGAGGGCCAGGAAGCGAACCGCATGAAAACCGGCTTGTTTGGCAAGCTGCGCATAATCATCCGTACGAAGACGGTTCTGATACCCGCTGTTCCCTGACCCGGTCAACCCTTTTTCCCAAAGCCATGTTGGCACCGTCAGCATTTCAAAAGGATATCGAAAAAAATGGTCGCGCAGGTCGATGAAATGGACAAAGGCGCCGCCTGGTTTCAGAATGCGCCACTGATCTTCAAAGGCGAGCGGCATATTTCGGACATGTTCCATAACGGAACGGGAAAGGATGATATCCACAGAATCAGGGGAGAGACCTGTTTTTTCAGCATGGGCGTTATGATATTCCACCCGGTGGTGATGGGTCTGAATATCCTGCCACAGCGTTGCGAAATCGGGGGTCTTTGGTTCCGGGAGAAGCCCCCAGAAATGCTGCAGGCGCTCTTTCAACTTGATGGGATGAGGACGGTGCCGTGACGGTTCGATAAAGACGATTTTTTCCGCGCCCTGCGTTAACAAGCCCAGCGCGGAGAGATTATAGGCGCCGGGTCCCAGTTCCACAATCGACCGTCCGGCCACGGGAATTTTAAACTCCGTGAGTAAGGAAAGGTATTGTTGACAGGCGTTGAACAGGATGGAAGGCGGCAGACGATCATTGGACAGCAAGGGCCGGGCCAGCCAATCGGGGCAGAAGCGACGAAGGAGTCGCAGGGAGAGATACGGAAAGTTGAGATATCGGCCCATCCTAATGTAAATTATAATTCAACACGGAGTTGTATGCCAAGGGATTGAAATAAACTATTTTTTTAAACAGAACCATGTCAGATAAAACGGTCATTGCCATCCTGATAGACGCCCTTCGTCATGACTTCATCACTCCGGAAAATATGCCCTTTCTTGACAGTCTGAAGAAAAAGGCGTTTTACGGTTCATTGGAGGAACCCTTTGGTTTTGTTCCTCGGGCTGCCATCTTTGCCGGCCTTTCACCTGAACAGTCCGGTTATCTTTCCTATTACGGCTATCGTCCGCCGGTCGCTCCCTTTCGATGGTTTTCCCATTGGCCGCGGGCCGGGCACGGCTTGAGTCGCCGAGTTTTTGAAGGGCTTCTTAATTGGCGAAAAGTGTTGGGTCTGAACGAGAACACTTTTTTAAGTGTTCCAAGACAATGGGATGACTTTTCCTGCCGACTGGATGTCATGGAACGCTTTCCACCCTATGATGCACGGTTCTTAACGCAAAAGACTCTGTTTGATGCGCTGAGAGAGAAGGGGGCTTCTTGGTGTTATTTAGGATATCCTCGCACCCGGCAAACCACTTCCTTTTTAGAAAAACATTTTTATCGGGTTTACAAGGAGCGTGACTCGTTTATCTGGGTCCATTTCAGTGAAGTCGATTGGGCTATGCATCAATATGGTCCGGATTCTAAGAGGACGGCGGAAAAGCTTCAACGGATTGATGGGGCTATTGAACGGATGGCGGCCCATGCAACGAAAAAGGGAGGGCGTCCGATATCGCTTCTTGTTTTTGGGGATCATGGTGCAACGGCTGTTACTAAAACGGTTGATATTCAGGCCGTATTAAGGAAAAAAGAGGCGGCGATTCGCAGTATGGCCGATTATTATGCGGATTCCACGTTGCTCTATCTTTGGTGTCGCAATAAAAAAGAAGGTGCAACCCTTGACAGGTTATTACAGACCTTGCAGGATGAAGGAATGGGGCGTCTGATTTCCGCGGAACAACGCAGTCGGTATGGAATTCGTTTTAAAACACCATGGTATGGAACCCATCTTTTTATCGCGCCTCCCGGCACGCTCTTTTTGCCCAATATCTTCCAGGCCGAGAAGCAAGTCATGGGCATGCATGGTTATTTGCCGGATGATGCGGACAATCGGGCCGCTTTTTTACTCGCTTCGCCCGATTTGCAACAAACCGGGAAAAGCGGTAAAGCGGTTCCGATGGTCGATATCTGTCCGACCTTGGCCAAACTGCTCTCCGTTGAAATGGATGAACGGGCCATGACCGGGAAGGTTATGGATTGTTTATGATATCCATTATTATCCGGACCTTCAACGAACCGGAGGCGCTTTCCGTTACTTTGGCTGCGGTGGCACAACAGGTGGGAACACCTCCTTTTGAATGGGTTTTTGTGGACAGCGGCTCTGCAGAAACGACCCGTGCGATTATCCGAAACGCCCTTATGGAACGCCCCGGGCGTTTGGTGAACATGGTGCCCGGAACTTTTACGTATGGGAGGAGTTTGAACCTGGGGATTCAAGCCGCAGAGGGCGACCGAATAGTCTGTCTCTCCTCTCATTGTCCGCCCATGTCAACGGACTGGCTTGTCCGATTGATTACGCCGCTTGATAGACCGGATATTGAGGCCGCTTATGGCCGTCAGATCTCATTGCCGGGGATCAACCCGTTTGACGAAAGAACCCAAGCATCTCTTTTTCCCGAAACCGATCTCCTGTTTAATACGCCTGACTCGGCGTGCGCCTTTTCATGTGCGAATGGGGCCCTGAAACGTCGGGTATGGGAGGCAAACCCTTTTCATGAAACCTTGTCCTATGCGGAAGATCATCTGTGGTCCCAACAATTGCTGGCCAAAGGAGGGAAGATTGCTTATGTGTCCGCTGCGGCCGTGGCCCATGCTCATCCGGTCTCTTTTTATGACGCTTTTCTCCAGAGCCGCCGTTCCGCCCGTGCGTTCCGTTGTTTGAAAAAGGAACTTGGTGCGGTTCCGGTCAAACGATTTTGTTTTTCCGACTGGCAGGAGGATGTGAGACGCATCCGGAAGAGCGGCCTGTTTTTGTTCGGGTGGCGTTATTTTCCTTATCGGCTTTCTCAGTTGATCGGCCGATGCTTGGGCAGGAGGCTGTCTTGATCCGTTTAAGTGATTTGCCGGATACGGTCCGGAAGGAGTTGGAGCGGATTGTCTTTCTTTTTCACCGCCATTGCCCACCGGTCATCTCTCTGATGTTGGTCGGCGGCTTTGCCAAGGGGGAGGGACGGATTGACCCGAAAGGAGAACCGGAAAACGATTATGATTTGTTGATTGTCTGGAAAAGCGCGCGGTCGTTTTTGCTGAACTTTCATTCTTATCGGCGATTGAAAGTCGTGCTTTCGCAGACGGTACAAACACCGGTGGATATCATCTCCCTTTTTGCGTCGGATTTTAAAAGACTCAAACCCACTCTTTTCCTGTATGAAGCACAGCAGGCTCATCTTCTTTTATCCGGCCGGGATTGTTTTGCGAAAGCGCCTTTTTTATCACCTCAGGCTATCTCAGCTTTTGATCAATGGACGCTGTTTTCCAACCGAATCGTTTGCTGGCTCCAATCTTATCCGCAACAAAGCCGCTATGATCACGAGTCCGCCTATTGCCGCTGGGTTTTGCTGCAATGGGTTAAAGCCGTAGAGGCGATGGTCATCTTCCGATTGCTGAAAAAAAAGGAATTGCCTGTTATGGCCCATGCCAAAATGACGCGGATTCTGGACCTCTGTCCGGATGGGTTGGCAGGTATTGTGAATGCGGCAAGACGCATAAAGGAGGATGGGTGGATGCCTGCTGGTTCGGATTATCAGAAGCTTTGGTGGCAAATGGGTCCTTTGTTTTTAACGGATTATCAGGATGCCAAGGCAGCCGCTCAATCCACTCCAGGCTGGACACGGTTTTTGCTGACCGAGCGATTGCGTCGTGTGCTCAAGTCGGGTCGATTCCGTCCGTTTATGCCGGATGCCCCATTACTTTACGCTGTTGAGGATACGCC
>Ga0156536_1035_pt1 | contig 14676 bp, 13 predicted proteins | sample RifOxyB2_FD_111931 | JGI IMG/M metagenome (GOLD analysis project Ga0156536, IMG submission 111931) | Elusimicrobia bacterium RIFOXYB2_FULL_49_7 | reverse complement strand
AAATCGTTACAGATGAGGTAAAGGCACCGTCGTTGTAGCAGATGCCCTTCTCAATACGGTTGTCTGCAACCAAGTTACCCTGGCGGGCAGTTTCCCAGGCTTGTAGGGTAGAGAACCAGCGCCCCACTTTCGCTTGATTGATATTGCCAGATGATGGTATAGGAGCGTTTGTACTCGCATAGTCACTGTTCATGACCACAACGCTCTTGATAATATTATCTACAGCAACAATCTTCCATTTATACTGACCTAATCCGCCGTCCGTGAAACAATCATTTACAACGATGCGGGACAGATCCGGCGAATTATTGAAAATAACCGTCCACGGCCCATTGCCGAAAACTTCAGAAACCGTAACATTGACCGGGTTTAACGTGCCTATTGTATATTCATTAAACCCGGACTTAAATTCAACCGTATAGGACAGATCGTACGACTGTGGAAAATAGGAATCCGCAAGAGAGTCTGAAGTCTGGCTTCTGTATTGAACAATATTGAAATTGACATCTTCCGGATTCGCCGGGACAATAACCCCTGACCCATTATTCCAATAGCAATACTCGGCATGCTTTCCATTCGTAACATAGAAATTCACCTGTTTTGAACCAGAGCCGCTGGTATTGCAGATATAATCGCTCTGACCGGAATAGGAGGTTGCGCCCCAATAGTAAACACCGCCATAACCGCTTATATTACCGACGGCACCCCCCGTATTATTTGCGTAATTGTTCCGAAACTTGCAATTGAAAACAAAAATTGAATCCGCAGACCCGTGACCGCCAATCCCGACAGCACCGCCATACTGCGTGGCATAGCAGTCCTTAAAAACCGTATTATGCAGGACAATATGGCATAAGACACCCGTACCGCCATCACCGGACTCATAAATGGCCCCCCCTGCCATATTTTCAGTCATAACAGAACAGGCCTTGAATAGGCTGGTATCGATACTACAATGTCCTCGAAGATACAGAAAGCTGATCGCACCACCGTGGCCGCTTGTGTTACGGCAGCTCTCAAATTTCATCCAAGAAAGATGAATATTTCTCTGAGCAGCCACGCTTCCACCGCCCGAAATGGCTGGCCGTGTACTGAAAGTGTTCTTGATGGTGAAATGCCGGAAAGTAATGGTATCACATACTATTGAAGAAGAATTCGTTAAATAAAAAGCATACCCGCTGTTTTGACAATCAAGAACGACACTATCAACGGTCTCTCCCAGCACAACAAGGCGATGCTTCCCATAAATAATAATATTTTTGTTTCCGGTTCCGGTATAGATGCCATTATGAATAAAAACAGTGTCTCCATTAGAAACCGCATTAATCGCAGTCTGAATAGTGGTATATTCCTGACCTGTTCCGACATGCTTCGTTGTTGCAAAAAGGCTTTGACCACAAAACAATAGCGCCACTGATAAAATGATTGAAACCCTACAATAACTCTGCTTCATCATAAAAACCCCCGACAATAGATTATATGTGGCATATATGATATAGACTTATAGAAATATTGGACCTGCTGTTTTGCCTTCTTATCCAGTAAACATTGAAAATAATAAGTCATATCATCCAAAAAAATCAATATTAGAGTTCAGTGGGCCATTTATTGATATCACTCAACTTTCATCATTTTAACGTCACTTGGCATAAGTCAAACAAATCCGATAGGGATCGCTTCATGGCCTGTGTGTCATGATAGACCTGTTTGCCGACTGTTTCCTCTTCCATCCCTGTCTTCAACAAGGCCAGCGCCATTGTCCGCTGCCTTGAAATCTGGAATTCTCTTCGGGAATAACCCATATACTCCCGAAGGGTTGTTCCCCCTTGGGATTCGCTTATTGCTGCTGTTTGGGGATCCATATTGGAAAACCGATTACCCCAGGATAACAACTTCCGGCGCTTTTCAGATTCAGAAAGGCCAAGATTGACCATTTCCAGAAAAGGGGTCATGTCCGGACTTTTGGCAAAGAATCCGTGCGGACGGATAAAACCGGCGCGATAAAGATAATCTCCGCCATGACCGGTCATGGCTATCAGATGGGTTGACGGTGATTTCCGGCGAAAAGAATTTAAAAGCTGATCTCCCGGAAGGTCCGGCATATCCATATCAGCAACAAGCAGATCAAAATAAAGATGGTCTGCACATTTAAGGGCATTTTCCGCATTCTCCGAGCAAAAAACAAGTAGGTTTTGATTGGATTCAACAAGGGATTGCCCTATTAATAGGCAAAGACTGATATCATCGTCTACAATCAGTGCGGTACGGCATTCCACCGCAGAATCAACTTGTTGATTTACATATAGTTGTAACATAATAGGTAGTGCCTTATGGAAAGATAGCCTGAAAGAAGAAAAATGTCAAATTTCTATCCCCCCAAGTGTACCAGCAATTGGAACACCCATTAAGATCCTCTTGAAATAGGGCTGAGCGGTCGATATGTTTTCTCTGCCACGCCCAGAGCGGGGAGTTTGTGTGCAAAACCCAAATATTGTCTTGTTTCATGCTGTTTGCAAAAATAATTTTTATTGTCGATTATTTTTATATGAACCTCGACAATAAAGGCGTAAACCTATGACCTTTGGACTTCTCCAGGCAGACCATGCACGCACGGATCTCCAATCGCGCTTTGGCGATTATCCGGATATTTTTTCCGCTTTTCTTAAAAAGTCGGGATTACCTGCAATCAACCGAATCTACGATCTTCAGGCCAATCATTTCCCTAAGACAGTAGACGATTGCGACGTTTATCTTATCACGGGCAGCAAATCCAGCGTTTATGAAGAAGCGGTTTGGATCAAGCAGTTGATTGCTTTCACGCAACACGCCTTTTCCGCGAAAAAGAAGCTCCTCGGCATCTGCTTTGGTCACCAGATGCTGGCCCATGCCTTAGGCGGCCGAACCGTCAAGTCTGAAAAAGGGTGGGGTGTGGGCCTGAAGACTTTTTCGCTTCTCAAACAAAAGACTTGGATGGAGCCGCCTCTTTCCGAGGTTTCGCTCCTTTACTCACATCAGGACCAGGTCCAGATACTTCCGCCCGGCAGCGAGCTTCTGGGCGGAAACGATTTTTGTCCGCATCAGATGTTTTGCATGGGAAATCAGGTCTTGGGTATACAAGGGCACCCGGAATTCACCCCGGATTATCTGAGCGCCCTCATGGAACCGCGCATCCCTATTATCGGGGTGGAGCGCCATGCAGAGGCAGCGGCCTCATTAGACAAACCGTCCGATGCAAAGGTAATCGGACAATGGATGATACGCTTTCTGAATCAGTAATCGGAAAATGTTTCATCATTCCGTCTCAACCCCTTTTGGTACGTTGTCCTTGATTTGGTCCCAACATGAGGGATCCATTAAAATCTCCCGGATTCTCCTTCCCGGCAAACAAAGAATTGACGGAAAACAGGCTGAACGGAATTTGAAAACAAATGTCTGCCCGGAAATCAATGCCATTGCCCGACAACTGCACAATTTCCTTTCCGGAAAAGCGGTTCATTTCTCGCTGGACATGCTGAGATGGGACCTCTGTTCTCCGTTCCAGGAAAAAGTGCTTCGCGGCCAGGCAACCGTTCCGCGCGGAAGTACGCTTTCTTATAAGGGATTGGCACAAAGAATCGGCCATCCGGGTGCAGCCCGGGCAGTCGGCACGGCACTCGCCAACAATCCCTTTCCTCTCATCATACCCTGTCACCGCACCATACGGGCAGACAACACCCCGGGACAATTTGGCGGAGGTAGAAAAATGAAGAAACGTCTACTGGCACTGGAAGGGGTAACAAATATTATTTTATGCCTATGATCTTATATCTCGGCGACACCTCGCTGCAAAAAGCAGCCGCCTACTTGGCCGGGGTCATGGCCCATTCGAAGATCGCTTTTGATTATCTGCCGTCTGATAAGACATTCCAGGACCGGTTTCTGAAAAAAGATTACAAGGCCATTATTCTCAGCGACTATCCGGCCAACAACTTCACCCCCTCTCAAGTAAAGGGTGTTTTATCATGCGTTCGGAACGGTATGGGTCTTCTCATGATTGGCGGCTGGGAAAGCTTTACGGGTCTGAATGCCGGATATGAAAAGAATGCTCTTACTCAAGCACTGCCCGTAACGTTAAGCAACAAAGATGATCGGGTCAACACCGCATCGCCTTGTGTGGTAATAAAAGAAACCGAGCATCCCCTGCTTAAGGGTTTACCCTTGTCCGATCATCTGCCCTGCGTCTCAGGTTTTAATCGTCTAAAGGCAAAACCCGGTTGTCCGATTCTGTTGTCCATATGTCAACTCTCCGTCAAATCAGTCAAAGAAAAACTGCACTTTATTGAAAAAGAAAAGGCCCCTTTGTTGACACTGGGACAGTTTGGGCTCGGTAAAACAGCGGCCTATGCATCCGACGCTGCTCCCCACTGGTCCGGCGGCTTTGTGGATTGGGGGACAAAGCGCATTGCCGCCCAGGCGCCCGGTGCCGAAGAGGTGGAGATTGGAAACGCTTATGTGGAATTCTTCACTCGATTAATCAGATTTGTTTCAAAATAAAAGGAGTCTATATGAGCAGGAAGGGAAATGCCATTATCGGACAATCCGGAGGGCCAACGTCGGTCATCAATGCCTCGTTAGCCGGTGTGATTGACGGGGTTAAAGGGTCAAAATGTTTCAATAAAATTCTCGGCATGCGCTACGGCATTGAAGGGTTGATGCAGGAAAACATCATCAACCTCTCTGCTGAATCCGTTTCCACAGTCAAAGGTCTCCGCAGCACTCCTTCTTCCGCTCTGGGTTCCTGCCGTTACAAATTGAAAGAGGCGGATTTACCCCGTGTTTTTGAAGTGATCAAGAAATTCGATATTCGATATATGTTCCTCATCGGCGGCAATGATACGATGGACACCATCCATCGGGTCAGTGATTATGCGGCAAAACAGAATTTCGAGCTTATCGGGGTCGGCATTCCAAAGACCGTGGACAATGATCTTTTCGGCACAGATCACACGCCCGGTTTTCCCTCTGCTGCCCGCTACATGGCGTTGTCTGTCCAACAGGCCGGCGTTCTGGGCCGCGACATGCAAAAGGTGGATCAATTCACGGTCTTTCAGTGCATTGGCCGCAAAGCCGGCTGGCTCCCCGGCGCCACGGCCCTGGCTCGCGAAAAAGAAGGTGATGCTCCCCATGTTTTAGTGCTTCCGGAACGCGCCTTTGACAAAGTTGCCTTTCTCAAGGCTGTCAAGACGGCGTATGACAAATTCGGGTTTGTTTCCGTGGTCTGCGGAGAAGGCATTGCCTATGCGGACGGCACGGCTGTCTCCGCCTCCCAGGTGACCGACAAATTCAACAATGTGGAATTCGGCGCAATGGGCGGGACCAGTGCAGCCTTGGTTTTGCATCGGCTGATTGCCAATGAGTTCGGCTTCCGGGGTGAATTCCAGATTACCGAATCCCTGCCCATGTGCGCAGCGGATCGCGGGGTAGCATTTGATTTTCAGGAAGCTTATCTTTGCGGCAAAACAGCGGTCAAACTGGCCTCCAAAGGACAGAGCGGGGTCATGGTCACTTTAGAGCGGGCAAAAGGAAAAAGTTACAAGGTAACCACCGGCACGGCTCCATTATCTGATGTGGCAGAAAAGGCCAAACCCATGCCCGACCATTTTATCAGTGCGGATGGTTTTGATGTCACCAAAGCCTTTTTGGATTATGTACGCCCGCTAGTGGGTGCGCTGCCCAAGTATGCAAGACTATCTTACAAACCCTTTAAAATCTAAGGATTCTCTTCATGAACCAAGAACAGAAATACAGCCGCTTCGCCCTTTGCCGTGAGATGCTTGAAACCACCGGTGTTGTCCGTCAATTCAAACTCAAAGAAATCGGTCCGGTTCTCGAATCCCTGAAAACCACAGACCGTCTCTTTCTGACCGGCGAAGGCAGCAGCCGCATCTTTCCCGCTAAAAACCTCATAACCACGGCCTATAAAAAGGGGCTCAGACTCGAACTGGCCACCGAAGGCGGGCGCCAAGCGCAGGAATACAATCTCAACGGTTGGACCATTTTTGCAGCGTCCAATTCCGGACAAACCAAAGAAGTCATTGCGCTGTTCGATCAACTCAAAAATAAGGGCCATTCGGGCCGTTTCGGTCTTACCGCCAATCATAACACAAAACTGGAATACATGAGCGATCGCACCTATGTACTCTCGTGCGGAAAAGAGGATGCCGTGGCTGCCACTAAAAGCGTGGTGGAACAAGCCCTCTTTTATGCAGCACTCCTCGGTGAATTCTGCGGTGACAAACTGGACGCCAAGATGGGGCCCCTTGCCGATGCCGTTGAAAAGGCGCTTACCACACCAATCGATCCGGCCATGGTTCAGGCCGTTGCCAAAGCAGGTACTATCTGTTTTTCCGGTCGCAACGACGGTGTGGCCGAAGAGCTGACCCTCAAAACCAATGAGATCACCCGAAAGAAATCAGATTATTTTGAAGGCACCTATGCGGTTCATGGCGTGGAAGAGGTACTGAACAACACGGATGCGGTCATTCTGATCAATCCTTTCAAGGCGGAGCTTGAAAAAATAAAGACCACACTGGCCGATGGCGTGGGTATGAAGGTTTTTGTCATTGCCACAGAGCCGACTATTTTCCCCACACTGGTCGTTCCGGACATGGGCGACTTGACGCCGTTTATTATGCTCACTGCGGGCTGGAATCTGTTGGTCGAAGTGGGGCTTGCACTGGATATCAATCTGGACAAGCCGGTGCGTGCTCGAAAAATCGGCAATGAATTCACCGGTTCCTAAAAGGCGGGCATAACGGAGGCATCATGATAAAAAAGCGGATTGCAGTCGGACTGGATGTGGGGGGCACCACACTCAAGTGCGGCCTGATTGAGGAAAGCGGCAAACTCCTCCTGTTGCGCAAACGCAAGACAGATATCCATAAGGGCCGAGAAACCATTCTCACGGACATTGAAGAACTCATCCGCTCCGTATTGACGGAAAAGAGACTGACTGAAAAAGAGGTGGCAGGCATTGGTCTGGGCACGCCCGGCTATGTGGTGAACGGCGTCATCCACGGTTCGCCCAATATGCCCGGCTGGCATGGAACTCCCATTGTCAAAATCATGAAGAGCGCCTTTAAGACCCCCTTCTTTGCCAGCAATGACGTGACACTCGCCGCCCTCGCCGAATATGTGGTCGGTCAAAAAAGAAAAGTCAGCAACATGATTTTCTATGCTATCGGTACCGGTATCGGTGGCGGCCTCATCATTGACGGACAGGTTTACGAGGGTTCTTTTGGCATGGCCGGTGAATTAGGCCACGTGATTGTGGAACCCGGCGGCCGGCTCTGCGGTTGCGGGATTCAAGGTTGCGTGGAAGCCTATTCCTCCACGGTCGGCATGGTGGGTATTGCCAAAGAGCTCCTGACCGGTTCGAAAGGAAAGAATTCCCGTATCTACAGGGCGGTTAAAGGAGATCTGAGCAAAGTGACCCCTAAAATCATTTACGATATGGCCAAGGAAGGGGACAAGGTCGGTCTCCAAATCAATGAAACCGTTTGCCGCTATCTTTCCATGGCCATGGGAGGCATGATTAATATCATCAATCCGGATCTGGTGGTACTGGGCGGCGGCGTAATGCAGGCAGGCGATATTATTATGAAAAAGATAAAACATTACCTGCCCCGTTATACGCTGCCGGACCTTCTATCCCACTGTCGCCTCGATTATGCCAAACTGGGTGAACATGCGGGAGTTATCGGCTGCGGAGCATTGGTTTTTCAGAAATTGGGCGCAAACATAAGGAGCAAAGCATGAATCAGGATTTTGAATTCATCCGGTTGGTCGGTGACGAACGCCGAGTAGGTTCCTCCCTTTCATCCGTGTCCAGGCATTGGCAGGGCAAGGGAGAACGGTTCCTCTTTGTTTCTCCGCACGATGATGATGCCGCACTGGGCGGAGGTCTTCTTATTCAACATGCGCTTCAGCAGAAAATCCCGGTTGATGTCCTGATCGTGACCAATGGGATGATGGGATACTGCACCCTGGCTGAAAAAAAAACGATTGTGGCCAAACGTTACGCAGAAACCATGAAAAGCTATACTCTGCTGGGTGTTAAAAAAGAAAATATCCTCTGGCTCAATTTCCCGGATTGTTCTCTTGCTTATTATCAGGGTCGTCGGGAAGCGCACATGGAAGATGCCGAAGAGACCATCATTGAAGGCCATTCCGGACTTCAGAATACCTTTACCTATTATATCCGCAAGCTCCGACCCACCCAGTGCTTTATTCCAACCGATCGAGATCTTCATCCGGATCACAAATACACTTACAACGAATTTGCCATCAGCATTTTTCATGCCTGCGGTGAAATCTGGCCGGAACTGGGCGCACCGCTCAAGAAAGTCCCTTACCTGACCGAACTGGCCGTGTATTGCGACTTTCCCTCTCCGCCCCAGCTTCGCATGACCGCGTCCGAGAAATTCTTCGAGCAAAAACTGAACGCCATTCTCGCCTTTCAGTCACAGAAACAGATTAAATCCCTGGTGGATTCGGTGCGCAAGAATGGAGCGGTCGAATTCTTCCGGAACGTGCAGTTCAACCTCTACAATCCCACGAAATACCGTTACCGGTTCAGCGAAGAGAACCACCTGTTCAACGCAAAATACTCATAATGGGTATACCCATATTGCATTTTCCCCATCTTTAGGCTATATTATCATAAAGGGAGAGCATTATGAACACATTAACACTGACCGTGGATTCACGAAAACGGATCTGCCTGGCCAAACTCTTTAACGATCAGCCAATCAGCTCGGTACGGGCCTATCGCGAAGACGATAAAATCATTCTGGAACCCATGGCCGAAATCCCTGCCCGGGAAATCTGGCTCTATCAAAACAAAGATGCACTGCTTAAAGTGCGCAATGGATTATCACAAACCCCTTCCGTTAAAAAGGGCTCCTTTTCAAAATATGCCACCGATGAGATTTGAGCTTCTTTTCACAAAGCAGGCGGACGAGGAATATCAGGCACTGGAAAAAGAGCCGTCGAAAAAGGCGGTATTGAAAGCGGTTCGCAAAACATTAGGATTACTTGAAACCAACCTCCGCCATCCTTCTCTGCACACCTATGAATTCACCACCTTGAAAGGGCCCCGAGGGGAAAAAGTCTTTGAAGCTTATGCTCAAAACAACACCCCCGGGGCATATCGGGTCTTTTGGTACTATGGACCAAATAAACAGCAAATCAGTATTGCCTCAATTGTCCCGCATCCATAAAATCATCATCTTCCCTGCATCGCCTCCGCCAAATCCGTTGCCGCTGACCCAATCGGCTTGATGCTGAATTTCTCCACCAGGAAATTCAAAACAGCAGGCGTTACAAACGCCGGCAGTGTAGGCCCCAGGCGAATATTCTTAATGCCAAGCGCCAATAGAGAAAGAAGCACGGCAACGGCCTTTTGCTCATACCAGGAGAGAATGAATGAGACCGGCAACTCATCCACACGGCAATTGAAGACTTTGGCCAACGCCGCAAGTACCACCACACCGGAATGGGCATCATTGCACTGTCCCAAATCTATCAGACGGGGTAGTCCTTCTACGGTTCCCAGATCCAGATGGTTGAAACGGAATTTGCCGCACGCTAGTGTCAAAATCAAGGTATCCTTTGGCGCCTGTTCTGCAATCTCCGTGTAGTAGTTCCGACCCGGTTTTGCACCATCACAGCCACCCACCACAAAAAAACGCCGTATCTTGCCTGCTTTCACCGCAGTAACAATCTTATCCGCAACAGAGAGAACGGCATGGTGACCGAATCCGGTCATCAGCGTTCCACCGGCTTGTTCATTGAATCCACCTAATGCTTTTGCCTTCTGAATAAGAGGTAAGAAATTCTTATCTTCAATCTGAGTCACACCCGGCCAGGCCACCAATCCTGTTGTAAAGACGCGATCTTCATACGAAGGCCGCGGCCGTTGGATGCAATTGGTATTGAAAAGGAAGGCAGCCGGCTGATTATCGAATTCATTCTGCTGATTTTGCCAGGCGGTACCAAAGTGCCCGGCCAGGTGGGCATACTTCCGAAGACCCGGGTATCCATGCGCCGGCAACATCTCGCCATGCGTATAGACATGCACACCCGTTCCCTCGGTCTGTTTGAGTAGCAATTCCAAATCCAACAAATCGTGGCCGCTCACTACAATGGCCGGGCCTGCCTTACGACCCGTTGAGACCGATACCGGCGTGGGATGGCCGAATCGGGTGGTATGCGCCTCATCGAGCATGGCCATGGCGCGCAGGTTGATTTCGCCACACCGCAAACAGAGTGCTGCCCCCTCTCCTACTGAAATATCCGTTTTATTGAGGGCATACAGCGCTGCATGCATGAATGCCATGACCGCTTCGTCCTCATGCCCCAGAATCAACGCGTGATCCGCATAGGCTGCCACCCCTTTTAAACCATATAAGAGAATCTGATGCAAAGATTGGATATCCGCCGATCCGGTTGTTCGAGCCAGAATCATTTTATCAGCTTGATCCATCACCGCGGGATCAACCGAGCGTAAAAGTTCCCGGCTTCTTTTTAGAATATCCTTCCCCTGCTCCAGCAATCCAGATAATCGAGCCGGATCAAAATTCACATTCGTCACCGTTGAAAAGAGCACTTCCAGAATAAAACGGTCCACAACACCATCTTTGCCGCCCTTTTGTCTGGCCAAATGGCCGAAACAGCCGATCTCCGTCAACTGGCTAATCAGCTTGTCCTGAAGCGCAGCAGGTTCGGGCTTTTTGCCGCAAACGCCGGTTGTGGTACAACCACTTCCATGCGCGGTCTGCTCGCATTGATTGCAAAACATCGACATAATGAAATCCTTGGTTCAATGATTTTTCCTATGTGATAAATATAGTTAATGAATGAGGGGACTACCTTGATCCGGATCAAGGAAATGAAGGATTTCATTTACAAGACATGTCGGAATGCAAAAAAACGGCCGGGTGACATATCCGATCGATATGTCACCGAGATACGGAACCCGGTTTTTCCGGAAAAATAGGAAGATAAATCGTGGCCGCGCGATACAAGAAAATATAAAGACTAAAAATCCCAATCAACACCAGATACTCGGTTGCAACCGGCCGGTAAGTTCCCCCGAAAGGCGGCGTATAACTGATCAACAGCACATTAAACCGATGCACCATGATGCTTAAGATCACCAGGATAGAGGCAAAGAGCAATCCTCCACGGCTTTCCCGGATTTTCTTAAAAAACAATAAAATAAAAGGAACAACGAAAAGCAGTATTTCAAGTGCGAACATATTGCCCTTCACCGTACCCTCCGCAATAAATTTCCAATGATTATTCCAGGCGATATTGCCGAAATAGACGGCCAAGAATAGGCCCAGAAAAACCTGTGCATAACGGGCAAGTCCTGTTAACACGGGCAATTCAATGGGCCGCCCCATCCCCTTTCCCGCCACAATGGAAATGAAAATGGCCATGGGCAAGCCCACGGCAAAGGCTGAGAGCAGAAACAGGAGGGGCAAAATAGGGGTGAACCAGATGGGATGAACCTTTTCGCCTGCAATCAACATGAGTCCCCCGAGAGAAGACTGATGAAGACAGGAAAAGACGACGCCCGATATCAGGACAATGGCCGTCACTTTGCCTATCATCTTGTTTGATAATGTTAATAGGAAATCCGTTATCCTGTTGAATATCCGGAGCGGGCCGGGCAGAACCACCTTACCGGAAAATCGCTCAGCGCCCACTGGAATCAGTTCCAAATACAGGACTGTCAGATAAAGCATGAGACACCAGCCCACTTCAAACAAGACCGAATTTCGCTGCCAACAGTAAGGAATCATCAGATGCCACATATTATAATATCGACCGATATCAAAAAAGATGGTAAACCCAACAAATGAATATCCCAAAGCAGAGGATAAAAGAGCGGGCCGGATAACGGACTTAAACTGCTTCCGGTGAAAAATATACACCAGTGCCACGGTCATGAATGAACCGGCAGAGAGGGCGAATTCCGTCACCTTGGACCAATTCCAAATGCCCCAAGGATATTCCTGATTAATGGCAGAGACAAAACCGAGCCCAAAGATAAAACGAAGCCCCAGTGTTGCAAAACCGATTGCAGCAAGAATCAACATGCTCACACTGAAAGGGGTGAAAAGTTTGCGATCAACGGGTGTAAATTTATCCATTATTCCTCTCCTTATCCGAAGCCTCGTCCTTATCTTTTCGTTTGAAGAGAGCCATGGCGCCTGCCAACAATGCAAAAAGCCCTAAAGGAGGAAGAAAATATTTAAAAACACCGTGTTGAATGGATTCCGTTAATTTCGGAATGGCCTTTTCTTTGAGTTTAGGTAAATCAAGTTTCTCCGCCGGCACACCGGTGAGATACAGTTTGGCTGTTCCGCCCACCTCTTTTTCTCCGTAAATATGGTTGACGTACAGACCGGGGTTGTCCGCAATACGTTGACGGGCCTCGATTAAAAGATCGCTCCGTTTACCGAAAGCAATGGCCTCTGCCGGACACGCTTCAAAACAACCGGGCTTGCCCCCCGCCCGAAGCCGTTCAATACAAAAAGTGCATTTGCTGATATGGGGATTCAGCGCATTCTTGAATTCAAACTTCAACATCTGGAAAGGACAGGCCAGCATGCAATAGCGGCAGCCGATGCACTTCCAATTATCCCACTCCACCGCCCCTTCAGCGGTCTTATTTAACGCATCCACCAAACAGGCGGAGACACAGGCCGCATCATTGCAATGCATGCACTGCTGCTTGCGGTGAATCGGATCGTTCCCATTCGGATTGGCATATCGGTTAACCACGGTTAAAGCTTCCGGGGTGGTAGACCGTTTCTGACGAAAGACCGAATCATCGTCAAACGGAACGACCGGCTTGGGCAGTTTGTTGACCTCATTGCAGGCCGCCTCACAGGAACGGCAACCGATGCAGCGTACGCTATCATAGAGCATACCGAAACCGTTTCGTTCCGATTCCGGATTGACTTCACCGGAAACTTTAGCGGAGGCAAGCGCCGCACCTGCTGCGGCCGTGCTTTTTAGAAATTGTCTGCGATTCAGGTTCATCATAATGCTCTTTTCAAGAAGGGTCGCTTCGACATCCCTCGACCTTGCTCGGAACAGGTGCTTAGCGACCGCAGATTTCAATTGCATAGCTATTTCGTCTGAGACGCTTTTCATGCATTCCAAAGACGAATTAAACACGGCCGCTGAGCCTGTCGAAGCGACCGTGCCATCAATCTATCGCATCAAAAGGACAAGCGGCATAACAAGAGAGGCATTTCGTACACTTGCCCTTGTCAATAAACGCCGCCTCTTTTTTCTGCCACGCAATGGCCTGTACCGGACACGCTTTATAACAAAGACCGCAACGCTTGCACTTATCCGTTTTAACCGTAAACTCAAGAAGGGCCACGCATTTCTTGGCCGGGCATTTCTTCTCAATAATATGGGCCTCATATTCGCGCCGGAAATAACGAATGGTCGTGAGCACCGGATTCGGGGCGGTTTGACCCAGGCCGCACAAGGAAGAATCAATGATATATTTTGAGAACTCCTCGAGGAATTCAAGATCACTGATCTGACCTTGCCCTTCGGAGATAGCCGTCAGTTTGCGAAGCAGTTCCGTTGTCCCCTCTCGACAGGGGGTGCATTTACCGCACGATTCCTCTGCTGTAAATCCCAGAAAGAACTTGGCCACATCCACCATACAGGAGCGATCATCCATAACCACCAGACCGCCGGAACCCATGATGGCGCCTGTCCCGGTGATCGACTCATAATCAACCGGCGTATCCAGCAGACGTTCCGGCAAACAACCGCCGGAGGGGCCGCCAATCTGAACCGCCTTGAGCTTTCGCTTCTTGCCTTTGATGCCGCCGCAAATATCATAAACAATTTGACGAAGGGTAATCCCCATGGGGACTTCGATGAGCCCCACATTATGGATGCAACCCGAAGCGGCAAAGACCTTGGTTCCCTTGCTCTTTTCCGTACCCAGTCCGGCAAACAGGGCCGCCCCTTTCAGAATAATCTGCGGCACATTGGCAAAGGTTTCCACATTATTCAAAACAGAAGGCCGGTTCCAAAGCCCCTGATGGGCCGGAAAGGGGGGTCTGGGGCGGGGCATGCCTCGCTTGCCTTCAATGGAGCGCATCAACGCAGTCTCTTCACCGCACACAAAAGCACCTGCACCGTAATACAATTCCACATCAAAAGAAAAACCGGACCCCAGGATATCTTTTCCAAGAAGCCCGTATTCTCGTGCCTGAGAAACCGCCTGATGAAGTCGCGCTATGGCAAGGGGATATTCCGCACGAACATAAATATATCCCTGATGGGCGCCAATGGCTTTGGCCCCGATAGTCATGCCTTCTAAAACCGCATGCGGATCAGCCTCGAGAATGGAACGATCCATAAAGGCCCCGGGATCGCCTTCGTCCCCATTGCAGAGGATGAACCTCTCCATGCCTGTTGCTTCCGCACAAAACTTCCACTTCAAGCCCGTTGTAAAGCCCGCCCCGCCGCGGACGCGCAACCCGGCCTGGGTGACTTCATCAATAATGGCTGTTGGGGTCATCTCCGTGAGCGCTTTCGCTAAGGCAAAATAGCCCTCTCTTCCGATGTACTCATCAATGGATTCAGGAT